>BNJU01000269.1_pt1 | contig 195701 bp, 286 predicted proteins | sample 8539281 | NCBI WGS metagenome assembly BNJU01 (sample SAMD00202456, study PRJDB9452) | human saliva metagenome | isolation source: human saliva | place: Japan | reverse complement strand
CTTTCCCGTTACCTTACAGGGTGTCTTTAATATCAAACCCAACGCGCAGGTATTGGTGGGAGCCGCCACGTTTCAGCCCTCTTCATGGCGCTGTCCAGGTCCGGACAAATCTTCTGCATACACAATAAAAACCACCTTCTTCGGTCCCTAGGCGATACAGGACACTCAGATTTGGCATTCCGTCAATACATACCAGTGCATCATCCGTCATGGCATTTGCGCTGGCTGAAAACATCCGCATCGTCAGGCCGCAAGCGGCTGTAGCCATGAGAGCTCCATTTGACTTCTATCACCTAAAGAGTGTATTCTCTCCCTCCTTTTAAAGGCAGACACCAAAGCCAATCTCCATGGCACTCATTACAGCCGCCATGGGAAATGCTGCACCGTCGCTTGGGAATCAACGCTAAAAGCCAGCTACAAAGACCTCTTCCTTGTCCCTTGGCATGGCAGCCTGTCATATTTCAGACTTCAAGCCTTAATAACCGTCTCTGCCAGTAACTCCTTTTCTCTCTCCGTCAAATATCCATAAGCACTCCTTCCAATAAGAACTCAACTTAGAATATAGCACGACTTTAAGCTTTCGAGATAAGTCTGCCGAAGAATCCTTTAGACTTATGCTATAAACCATACTGCATTAGTTTTCAATGAATTTTGCCTGCGATTCGGCAGCAAAAGCCGAGATTTTAAGGGTGAGCAATCTGAGCTCATTCGGTACTTAGCAAGAACGAGGTAAACACGAGAGTTCGGGCTTAAAACCACCGCTGGCAACAAGTAGCGAAACATGTATACCGAAAGAATCCCCATAAGATTAGTGCTATAAGCCATGCTGCAGTAGTTTTACCGAGGAGTCAGGAGAAGCAGATCGAGTTTTGAGGTGAGCAATCAGGCTCGTCGGTGCAGCAGACGAGCGAAACGAGCGACTTTAAGTACCGCCGCTACGTAAAAGTGAGAGTTGGCTGACGTGTCTACCGAAAGAATCCCCTCGGTTTTATATACCCTTATTCTATTTTAAAAACTACGAGGCTATGAAACATGCATCCCTCAGTCTTGCCCCCTTCTCCTCCAATGCCTTCAAAAGACTGTTGGTACGTCCTACAATCTCCTGCTCGGTACCAGGTGTGATCGCTTGGCTCTGATGCTGACCTTATAGGACATGGACTTGTAGCCCTCCTGTACCTGTGCTCCCATATGAATATCAAAGGTTCAATCTTCTCCAAAAGCTCTCCAGCCCCTTACGGATGAGCCTCCTCAGGTCGCCAGCCATCACATTTACCGGTACTAAGAGAGAAGTCACGGGTAACCGCCAGGAACTTTGCCACCGGCTTATACTTTCTAAAATCTCGGAGAGAGGATAAAAGAGCCTCTAAGTCCAGAATGGCCACATAAGCTTTTCCTTCATATCAGTTCTGCAATACCTCCGGATGGATTTCTCCACAAGGAGCCTAAAAAGCTTTCCTTCGTAAGAAATATTTTGCCTTTTCTTCCCGGATGGTAAAATGCCTTTTCGCAATCTTTATCATAGTGGAAATTTCCCTGCAAAGCCGGATTGACGAAGCAGCTCCTCCACCTCTCCCTTTAAGCTGGAAGAAGTCACCCTCTCCTGCAAATCCAAGGGTTAAGGTCATTCTCTCCTCCGGAAGCTCTGTCAAGGAAGAGGCTAGGAATATAAATTTTAGCTTCATTTCGAAAAGCTTGGCATTCTTATTCTTGTGATGCTCATTTAGGCAAACTACCTGTAACATTCGAGCACAGAGCTGGTTCTCACTAGCGGAGAGTCCTCTCCCCAATGGGTTGGCAATGGTAATCTGCTGCCACTCCATAGCGTCCTTAGGAATAAAAGCTTCTCCATAAACCTTCTTGGACTCAAAGGAATAGAAATAGCTCTCAGGAATAACCCAAAGCCTCAATGCCAAATGACAAAGCTTCTGATTTAACTGTAAATCTTTAGCCTTGCCTCCACGGTAGCAGCCTTTGGCAGGGTGCTGGGAATCTTGTCATAGCCGTAAAAACGAGGCAACTTCCTCCACCAATATCCGCCATTCTCTCCAAGTCCTGTCTAAAGCTTGGAATAACAAAGGAAAAGCTCCTCCCCATTGCTCCATTCTTTACCTCTACGGAAATCTCCAAGGCAGTCAAAATCTTCTTCATTTCCTCTCCGGAAAGAAAGTCCCAAAGATTGTTGATATCAAATGCGGAAACCGTAAACTTGGTATCCTCCCGCTTTACAGGGTAGCAGTCAACATTCCTCCACTACCTCTCGGCTCCCAGCTCTTCCAATCAAGGTACAAGCTCTATCCATAGCCATTTCGCAAGGTTTGGATCAAGCCCTTTTCAAAAGTAAGCAGAAAGCATCCGTACGAAGTCCCAGTTTTCTTCCGGAAAGACGGATATTGGTGCAAATCAAAAAGCAAGCTGCCTCCAATACCACATTTTCACCTGATCGGTAATCATGGATTCTCTCCTCCCATGATTCCTCCTAAAGCAATACTTCTTTCCCCGTCCTTAATGCAGAGGATGCTGTCGCTAAGCTCGATTTCTACGCCGTCAGCAGTGAAGCTTTCCCCTTCATGGCTCTTTCCACAACAATCTTGTGTCCCTTGATAGTGTCGTAGTCAAAGGCATGCATGCGCTGTCCCAGCTCCAGCATCACATAGTTGTGATATCTACGAAGTTATTAATCGGACGAATTCACTGCGGTGCGAAGACGAATCTGCATCGCATAGGGGTGAAGGAGCAAAATGCACATTTTTAATCAGTCTTGCGGTATAGCGTTTGCAAAGCTCCGGAGACTTTAATTCTACAGAAGATAAAGAAGAAACATCCTCCTGATTGCCAAGCTTTTCAATCTTTGGATACTGAAGGGCCTGCTTAAGAGTTGCTGCCGCTTCCCTTGCCAAACCAAGTACAGAGAAGCAATCCACACGGTTAGAGGTAATCTCATACTCGTGCAAAACATCCCGTAGGCCTAAAAAGATCTACCGCATCCACTCCCACGGAGTCCCTTCCGGGAAAAATGTATAAACCGCTCTCCGGTGCTTTCGGGAACAGATTCTTCTCTCCTCAAGCTCTTCAATGGAGCACATCATACCGTTAGAGGGAACGCCCCTTAGCTTTCCGGCACGGATTTCCACGCCTTCCTTGGGCTTACTGCCGTCATGGGCAACCTAACCTTACCCCCGTCCAAAACCACGGGAACCACGTCTCCCTGCTTCATGTTCTGAGCACCGGTAACAATCTGAATCTGCTCGTTTCCGATATCTACTTGGCAAATGGAGAGCTTGTCCGCATCCGGATGCTTCTCCAAAGAAAGAATCTTTCCGGTAACAATCTTTTCCAGATTCTCCCCCAAATCCTCCATGGTTTCTACCTTATTTCCTGCCAATGTCATGGCATCCCAGATTCCTGTCCGCTTGGAAGTCCCGGAACATAGGCTCTCAGCCAATTCATGGATGTATTCATATTTTTCCCCTAACTCTTAAAACTGCTCCAGAAAACGCAGGTCATTTTTCATACAAAGACGCATATCATCAATTTCATACTTCAAAAGGGCAATTCTCTCAAGCCCACACGCTGAAACCGCTGTATTCCTTGGAATCAATGCCACAGCTCTCAAAACCTTGGGATGTACCATACCGCAGCCCAAAAATCTCAATCCAGCCCTCTCCCTTACAGAAACGGCAGCCCTTTCCTTACATTTAAAGCAGGACATCCACCTCGGCGGGAAGGCTCCGTAAAAGGGAAGTGGTGGGGACGAAGCTTGGTCTTGGTATCCTGTCCGAACAGCTCCTTGGCAAAACAAATCCAGGGTTCCTTTAAGTCGGAAAAATGAATATTTTTATCAATCACCAATCCCTCAATCTGGTGGAAAGAGTGGGTGGCATCCACCGCATCGGAACGGAATACTCTTCCCGGACAAAATCGTGCGAATAGGCGGCTTCATGAGTCTCCATATATCTTGCCTGTACGGAGGATGTCTGGGTACGGAGCAAAATGTTGGAGTTGATATAAAGGTATCCTGTTCATCTCTTGCAGGATGTCCTTTTCAGAATATTCAGCTTCTCAAAGTTGTAGCATTCATACTCCACCTCCGGGTCCTCTACTACCTCATAGCCCATGCCGATAAAGATTTTCTCCACCTCTTTGGAGAGCTAAAAGTATTGAGGTGGGGATGTCCACCAACGAATCTTCTTGGCAGGAAGGAGTAATGTCGATGGTGCTCCTCCTGCATGCTTCTGAAGCTTCTTTCCAAAGGCCTCTCCATGGCTCTTAATGCTCTGCTCCACCTTTTTGGAACATTTCATTAACCAGCTGTCCGAACTTTGGTCTTTCCTCCGGACTAAGATCATTTCAAAAGCTTCTTCGCCTCGGTCAGTTCTCCTTCTTCCCTAAGAACTGTACTCTGATGTCATTAGGCTGTTAAATCCTTGGAACCTGCAATCTGTTCCTCTGCTCGTTTCACAATCTCTTGCAATACTTGATGATGTACCTCTTCCCTTTCCACTTTAATATTTGTTCTACTTCCTCTTACAAAGGAAATCCGCTTTCTTTTGAGAACTATTTTCAGAGTTTATCTTTTTAGTAATGAAAAAGCCCTGTCTGTTCTCAAACAGACAGGGACGATTTCTCATGATACCACCCTGTTTTTCGATTCTTTCTTCTAAACCAAGAACCGAACCCTCATTTGAATGTAACGTATTCCACGGTTTTGCTACTCTCCTTCACAAAAACACAGCTCCGGCGGGAAAATTCCATCGGGAAGATAGAAAGGACTTTCAGCCAAGATCCTCTCTCTGAGGCCATCTTTTTCTCCCTTTGTACTGGGCGCCATCTTCGCTTTTCAACCGACAGTTTATTGCCTAATGAAGGAAAAGTCAAGCTTTAGGCTTAGACTCCGGCTCCTGCTTTTCTTCTCCTTGCTTTAGCCTTGTATCTTCTTTCTCTTCTTCCTTCTCCTTGCCCTAAATCCGTGGCTTCACTCCAGACACGAATCTGGCTCTTTAGGTTTTCTTCACCACATACATGGCATAGTCAGCATTTTTCTGGAGCTGATCAGGATTGGTTCCTCCTTCGAGGTACCAGCTCACACCGCCGGAAAGACGAAGCTGCTTCTTCTCTCCATCCGGAAGCAGGATGAAGCTGTTGTCAATGGTCTCCTGTAATCTTTCAATCAAGGCATTGATACTGGCTCCGTTGCCCTCTTCATCAAAAGATAAAGGCATTGAACTCGTCTCCGGAAATACGGGATATATGACTCATCCCCAAAGCCTTCTCCATGGCATCGAGGCTTACAGCGGATATATTTGTCTCCATATTCATGACACGTAGGTATCGTTTACAATTTTCAAGATTATCGGTCCATCATGATATAAGCACTCGATGGAATTTCCTCCACCCTTTTTCTCCAAAAGCTCCCGGATCCTTCTGACCAAAGGCTCTTCGGTTGTAAAAGGTCTGTCAGGAAGTCATGATCTTTCGTATTGCAGATTTCTCTGCTCCTGCAAGAGTCGGTCGGAAAGGTCTTCAGAGCCTCCGACATTTGATCGATCTCAAAATACCGGTTTCCTTTAAGCGAAGTTTATCCGTTGTCTTATTACTGCGAATCGCCAGCGCCAGCTTACGAATAGGCTTTTGCAGGAAGAGGAAATCACAAAAGCTTCCCACGATTCCGATGCCCAGAGTCAAAATAATGGTAACGGACATGACGAAGGTCATCCGGTCACGCAAAGCAGTTCATGGTCTTATAGGGGATAGCTGCTCCCAGCTGCCACTCCACATCCGTGAAGGGACCCACCGTAGAGATGTGAGGGCATACTGAAGGTAAAATAGTTCTTCTTATCGACAACTTTCCCTTCCCGGTCTTCTCCTATCGTAGCTTCTATCGAGATTGAGCTGAATGACATCCTGATAAACTTGCTACTTTCCCTCAGAATTTCCCGTCTTATGAATACTGAGAAAAATAAGAGGCCGTTCCACTGCTGTCCAACTCTCCTGAAGGCAGATTTTTGCTTCAAATAATCCACCAAAATATCTACCCCCTAAGACGCCATACACCCGTCCGTCGGAAAGACGTAAAGGGAACTGAATAGGCAATGGCTACTCTGGTTTCGCCGAATAAGGTATAGGGCTTACTCCAAAAAGCCCATATCCTCCAGGTCATCTCTGGCTTACTGTAAAAGGTCGCTTGGGTCGGCTCATATAAAAAGTCATAGTAGGGCACATCCGCCGTACCGAATTGAAAGCTGGTATTCCAGGTCTTATCGGTGGCAATCTGGGTATTTCTCACCACCAAAAGGGGCGAGCGTTCAATCAGTAAATCCAGGTTTTCCGAACTGGCTCTGGATTCGGATCCAAATCTCGAAAAGTACAGTCCGGCTTATCCATATATTTCTTGGACTTCATGCTTTCTTCCAGGTGTCAGCATTTAATATCCATGAAAACGCCGGTAACGTGATTGGTACGCATCATACTGATTAAGTCCATACTGACTGCACTTAGGAATGGAGCGGCATTTTTCAGAGCTATCATCAATAGCCTCGATATCCATCTTTCCCACATCCACCAGACCATCTGCCAAAAGATTAATCTTTTGCACGGTTTGGCTGACATTCATCCACTGATTCACCATCAGGCTTTCCAGATAATTTCGTCTTGCTTCCACGACTTTCAATGATATCTTGGGAATTTTTATGAATCAGAAAAACAAGCCTGACCATAAATCAGAAACCATCAAAATTAAAAATCTCTAAGATATCAAACCCATCAAAGGAATCAATATTTTCGTCAAAAATCAGTTTGTTTCTTCATACTCACCCTTGTAGACTTCCGCTCCCGCCTTAGCAAAGAGTCTTAATCATCTGACAACAAATAATTTACTTTCCTCTATTAAAGTCTCATAATACTGTTTCAAAATTCTCATCGTTATCATACTCCGCAATAGCATCTTCTCTGGCCACACCGGAAGCCATAGCTGTTTCAATCTTATACCGATTGCAAGCAGGGCCTTATCCTGCAGCTCGTATTCAGAGCTTTTCGTATTTCTGCCAGATTAATGATGGAAGGGGTAAAAGTACAAGGTATTGGAAGACATGGTGGACAAGGCCCTTTTTCCAAAGAAGGATCACTTACCGCTCCCTTCTCCTTATCAATAGCTTTCCACGGTAAAAGCTGTCCACACGTACCGGAAGATATTCCGCAGAAAGAGCAGAACTGGGCATTTTTCCTCATAGCTGGTCAGCCACTTTAAAAAATTGAACGGAGGCTTCTACTCTCTTCTTATTCCCTGAACAATACCCATGCCGATTCCCTGCCATCGCAATCTCTTCCCCGCCTTCAAAGTGAGAGCCGGCAAACAAGATTGGTGATGGCATGTTGTTCCCGGTCCGAAATAATCACTTCCTTCGGAAAAGTAAACACTGGAAGCAGAAGAACCGGTATAGGCTAAAATATCCCTGTCTTAACATCATCGGAACGAAAGCGCCCTTCAGGTGAAATAGCCTTTTATAATAGAACATATAAATTATCCCATAAGGTTTTCATCACTTCTTTGAAAGGGACACTTAGCATTTCCTTCCTCATCTACAGAAATCAGATTCACGCCCAGCTCTCTCGCCCTACCAGCATATAGTTCGCATAATCATCAATGCCATAGAACGCTTTGCCGTCATCCAGCGTTTCCGTAAAGCATCTGTGTTGGTAATATTTTTCCGCAACCGAAGCAATCCTTCCTTCGTCCTTAATTCCGAAAAGCGTGGTGCCGGTAGCTTCCGCAAAACTGTCCCAGTCAGTTTTATTGATAAACAAAAGCTCAGTGGACTTGCCACAGGTAAAAATCTTTACGCCTCCATATTTCCTTCCCAATCGTCCTTCTTCAATAAAACTGGGCACAAAAGCGCTCCAATCCTCTTTACTAAAATAGGAATCCAGGTCAGTAAGAACCCCTTCTTCTTCCAATATCATCGCTGTATCGGTGTGCAAGCTGACAATATCCGGATAATCTCCTGATCCAATTTCTTTTTGGTTTATCCCATATAGAATTATTCTGTAAATCCAAGGTAGAACCGGGGTTATAGCTTTCACCTCTACGCCGATATCCTTTCCCCGACCTTCATTGAAGCGATTAATCGTTCGCTGAAAGGCCTCCTGTTGGATACCGGAAAAATAGGTCCAAACCGTGATTTCCAAGGGCTCTTCTTTCACACTAAAACCGCCCCTTTCTTTGCTAAAGGGGCTTTCTGTAGAACAGACTACCTTGGTACTGCAGGCCAAAAGCCCCAGTGCCATGGTCAGTAATACTCAGCAATTCTAAAATCTGTATTATACTTTTCTTCATTTCCTTAACCCTTACATTCTCCATAGCCCATGCCTATTTTTATACAAAAATATCGGCATTGTTATTAATAGCAATAATACATTTTTGTATAACACTATAAATTTTTAATAAATGGGAAAATTTTTCGGCATTTAGGGATGAGAGCAAATTCTCTTTCCCATCCAAAATGGCTTTCAACAACTTCCCTCCCGGTCATATCGTAAAGTTAAAGAGAAAAAATCCCTCTCCTTTGCCAACAATTCAGAAAGATCAGGTCTCCCCTCCCAAAAGGGGTAAAGCTTTTACCTCTTCATAGGAAAAATATTGCAGTTCACCTTCCGAACATTCCTTTAAAGAACCTTCTTCCAGTACGGCCGTAAATAAAAACATATAGCTGCAATCCTTTTCTCCATAGAAAAAGCTTACAATTCCCCTTAGTTGATGGCTCAGGACATACAGTCCCGTCTCCTCGAAAACTTCTCGGTAAAGACAATCCTCCGGGCTTTCTCCCGCTTCAAAAATGTCCCTCCTACACCAATCCATTTTCCTTTATTAATATCTTCCTTTTTCTTATTCCGGTGAAGCATTAACCATTTTCCTCTTTCTCTACATAACAGAGAGTGGTTAAAACACCATCAGCAAAATCTTTTTCTTCTCCATATGCAACAGTATACACAAAAATTGCACAAATTCAAGGGGATTTTTGCTGCAATTATATAAAAATCTAGTGCTTTCCTTTTATTTTTAAGTTTTACTTTCCCCTTTACTACGGTCTTTCGAATACTCCTGCTATACAAGTGATAAATACTGAAAGCCTATTCTTCCTGGCACTTTTAGAAAGATTCACGCTACTGCTGATAAAGTCTTTAGAAACCTAAGAGGACCGGCACACAATGGCTCTGGTCCTCTTTCTAAGATACTGACTAATTAATACTTGTCATCATCCGGTAAGATACTTCTCTTATACTCGGTTTTTCCGGATTTTTCCTAAATCCTTAGCTAAAAGCCTCTTCTCTTTCCGCCTTCTCCTCAGTGGAAAGCTTTTCCAGCTTCTGAACCAGGTCTTCTTTGCTCCATCCTGGGGTACATAGTGAGCATCTCCGGGAATGGGAATCTGAGATAAATCCATGCCGTCCATGCCGCTAATATCCACTAAATACCTGTCCTTCTTCTACAGCAGGTGCTGCAGCTTTTGCCTTTTTCTTTTCTACCGGCTTCTTAACAGGAGCTTCTTCCTCCTTCAGCTCATGTGCTTCCACAGCTTTTACTTCTGTTTTTAGCTTCAGGCTTTTTTCGGTTTTAGCTACCGCTTTTTCTTCCTTCAGCTACCGGCTTCTCTTCTACCTGCTTCTCATTCTTTTAGTCAGCAGACTTCTCTTCCTTTTTGCTACCAGCTTTTTCTAATTTTGCTGCAACCGGAGTTGCTTTTGCTTTCTCCACAAAGAAAGCATTCTTTACTTCCTCTATTACCGGAGTATTCTTTACTTTCTCAACTACAGGGAGGAGCTTCCGTCCTTTTCCACTACAGGAATGACTTCTATATCATCAACTACCGGAGCCAGCTCTCATCCTTCTTTAGTTGCAGCAAAAGCCGTTCAATTCTCTCTTTGTATGGCTCTGTTCTTAACTGGAACTTCTCAAAGCAATTCGTTCAAAGCGGTCTGCCTGTCCGGAAAGCTCTTGAGATGCTGCTGCAGATTCTTCCGCGGTTGCAGTATTGCTCTGTACTACGGAAGAAATCGATCGAGACCTGTAATGCTGCTTGATTCCCTCTGCCTCTTCCTCGGATGCGGAAGAAATGGAGTGATAATACCGTTAATCTTCTCGGTTTTCTGGGATACTACAGAAAGAGACTCTGCAGTTTCCTCTGTGATTCTTGCTCCCTATTTACCGCCTCAATGGTTTCCTCGATTAAGCTGGAGGTGTTCTGGGCTGCCTTTTGCAGACTTCTGGGCAAGGTTTCCTACCTCATCCACTACAACCGCAAAGCCCTTTCCTGCCGCTCCCGCTCTTGCCGCCTCAATAGCCGCATTCAGGGAAAGAATATTGGTCTGAAAGCAATATCGTCAATGGTCTTAATAATCTTGCTGATTTCTGAGACTTCTCGGTGATGTCCTGCATTGCTCTGGACATCTCGTTCATCTTCTGGTTACTGGTTCCTACCGCACTGCCGGTTTCCTTGAAAGTCCGGAAGCATGCTGAGACATTTCCGCTGTTTCCTTTAATCTTTTACGGAGATATCATTCATGGTTGCGCTGAGCTCTTCGATGGAAGAAGCCTGTTCCGTTGCTCCCTGTGACAGGGACTGGGCGGAGCCGCTAACCTGCATAGCGGAAGAGTTTACCATATGAGAGCTGTTCTGAATTTCTCCCATGGTGACATTTAAGTCATCTAAAATATCATAAAGGCTGTTCAGCAGAGGCTCATATTCTCCGTTGTAAAGCTGGGTATTCCAGAACTCGAAGGAGAAATTTCCCTTGGCAATCTGTTCCAGCTTTCCTGCCAAATCCTGAATAATGCTTCGGATTCGCTCCACAACCTTTTCCATGCTCTTGGCAATCTGCCCGATTTCATCCTGATAGGGATAGTTGATTTCCTTGGAGAAATCTCCCTCTGCCACGGATTCTCCCACATCGGCAATCTTCTTTAATGGATTCAAAGACTTCTTGATGAAGAAATAGCTGAATCCTACCAAGAGAGCAATTCCCAGAACAGAAAGGGAACCGCCAACATAATCATGTTGCTGATTGCCTTAGTGTATTCCTTTCTCGAAACCTCGATGGCTACCCACCAGGTTACGCCCTCTATCTTTAAAGGGGCAGGCATTAAACTGCACCAAATCTCCCTTTTTCATTTTTCAATGTGTATTGAAAGGTTCTCCTGATCCAAATAGGATTGAAAGCTTTTCCATGCTGTCTGCCGGAAGAATATCGCTTAACTGCTTTCCTTGGCCTCTTCGTTCATACTGAACATGATGTGACCGTTGGTATCAAAAAAACATTACTGTATAAAGCTCTCGAATCGCTCATCCTTCTGTTCAATGATTTCAAAGGAACTCATATCCATATCGATATGACGATTCCTTAAACTCATCCTTATACATAATCGGCTCAATAACAGATACTACCCATCCGCTAGCTGCACTCTCATCTTCATAGGCATTGGTCAGGTTCAATCCCTATTTTCCTTTGCCTTTAAATAATAGTCCTTCTGGGAATACATGCTATAAGGGATAAACCATCAGCTTTCTCTTCTCGCATCGGTTCTGCTCATGTAGGGGGCGATAGTTTTCGATGCCCTGATAAAAAGCATTCGGCTCCAGAAAAACACCGATTCCCATAAGTATCATTATTGCTAAAGAAGAATAAATAGAGTCCAAAGGGTGGTCTCCGCATTATAGCGGCTGGCGGAATCGCCGCATCCACAATTCAGGGAACGGAACATGGTTCCTGCCATGTTAGTGGGCTCTAAAGATATTGTGCTGATCGTCCTCAATGGTTCAAAAGATTGGAGGGAACCCCTCCCGCCATATCATTTTGATCATAAATACTGATTAAGCCTTCTTTTAATGGTATTCGCTGTAACCTCAGCCTGGGTAACCACGTTATCCAGATCCGCAATTCCTAAACGAATTTTATCATCCATATTTCCACGTAAGGCACCATAAATTGCGGTCCTTCCCATGGAAATAATAGCAATACTTAAGCCTGCCATTAAAATTATGCTAAGAGTCCTATTACCCAGACATTCTTGTACTGAGCTTCATCTTTTTCCAAAAGGATGTCCCAGTGGTATTGCTTCTTTTTTTCATTTTGTGTTTTTCCTCCTTGAAAAATACTACTTCCTGTTTTCTTCTCTAATTCATCGTCCGACTTAGCCCTTTTTATAAGGTAAATTCCTTTTCCTTGCACTTTCCTTATTTTTTACAAATAACTTCGAATTATCGCTGTGAACTAAGCTTCTTCCTACAAAAAAAGCGGCAAAGGACTCCTCCCGACACTTTACAAAAAGCACTTGTGAGGCAGGGGATACCGCTCGCATCGAGGGATATTCATTTAAGATAAAACAGCCCCTTGGAGCTCTGCATTATCCCTAAAACAGGGCTTTGCAGCTCTCAAGAGGCTGTCTTTTTAATTAGTCCTCGTTCTTCAGTTGAAAACGATTTACCAGATCATTCATGATATTGGCCTGACCGAAAGCTCCTCAGAAGCTGCCGCGACTGCTCTGCCGTTGCGGTATTGCTCTGTACCACAGAGGAAATCGATCGATTCCCATAGTCAGCTGAAAACACCTCTAGCTTCCTCCTCCGATGCGCTGGAAATGTTTGTAATAATGTCGTTAATATCCTTCGCATGGTTGGATACGGTTGTCAAGATTCTGCGGTTTCTTCCGTAATCTTGGCCCCTTTTTCCACTGCCTCGATGGTTTCCTCAATAAGACTGGAAGTATTCTGAGCTGCCTTTTGCAGACTTCTGAGCCGGTTTCCTACCTCGTCCGCAACCACTGCAAAGCCCTTTCCTGCGGCACCGGCTCTTGCCGCCTCAATAGCCGCATTCAAGGATAAGATATTGGTCTGGAAGGCAATATCATCAATAGTTTTGATAATCTTACTGATTTCATTGGACTTCTCATGATTTCCTGCATTGCCTTGGACATTTCTTCCATCTTTTTGGTTACTGAGACCTACCGCCTCCTCTGTTCTCTGAGAAAGTCCGGAAGCCTTCACCGCCATTTCCGCAGTTCCCTTAATCTGGGTGGAAATGTCGTTCATGGTAGCACTAATTCTTCAATGAAGATGCCTGCTCTGTAGCCCCTGAGAAAGTCCCTGGGCACTGGAGCTTACCTGTTCAGCACCGGCATTAACCTCCTTGGCACTGGTCTTAATCTCCGACATGGTCTTATCCAGATCATTGGTAATCTCCTGTAAGAAGTAAGCAGAGGACGATAAGCTCCGGGATACTGTTCTGTATTGTCCAAAGATACCCGGAAATTTCCCTTCGCCAATTCTCCCAATTTCTCGGAAAGGTCGGAAATAATTTCCCGAACATGCTGCATAACGCTCTGGATAGCAGCTGCTAAGTCTCCGATTTCATCCTGCTGGTCGTAGGAAACCTTCACATCGAAGTTTCCTTCCGCAACAACCTTTCCTGCTAAAGCAATTCCCTGTAATGGATTTAAAGCCTTCTTAATTAGTAAGTAGCTGATGGCAATCAAAATCATAAGACCTACAATACTGAAAACGGCACACATGATAACCAACTGGTTTCTGGCTGCCATAAATTCACTGTCGGCAATACTGATCATAGACCAAAGTGTGGAACCGTGAATGGTTAATGGACGGAAGTACATTCTTTCTTTTACCCCTTCTGCATTCACCACCGTAGCGGTAAAAAAGCTTCTTCCTTATCCATTTTTGCTGAAGCATTTCATAGGTATCCTTATCCAATACTTCTTCCAGCTTCTTGCCGATAGCCTGTTCCTTCATGGAGTACAAAAAGCTTCCGTTGGCATCCAAGATATTGGTTGCCAAAGAGGGAAAACGCTCATCGGTCTGCTGAATGGTGCTGAATACTTTGGTGTTGATATCAGAATAACCGCTCCCCACAAAGGCATTGTTTTCATCAGTATTAGGATTTCCCAAACTGATCATCTGAATATCCGGATGAAGGGTATCGCTATACACATCGGTTAATACCATTTCTCCGGAATCCTTTGCTCCGTTATACCAGGAAGAGTCCTTGTAAAAGCTGTACTGGTAAGCCATAACCCCCTTCTTTTCCAAATCCTCTGCAGACATGTATACCCCGTAATCGGAAACATTGTCGAGAAGCCGTTTTGAGCTCAAAGAAGATTCCTGCCCTACCAAATCCTTGTTATCGGTTAAAGGCGGACTGTAAAGAATCCAAAATCACGGTTTCCGCATTGTAACGAGAAGCAGGGAAGCTCTGCATTCACAATTCTGGAGCGGAAGGTCGTTGCTCCCCATCCCCGGATTATTGACTACTTCCCCGGTAGCTCTGTCCTTTACCACCCACTGATTCTCCGGCGCCTGTCCAATGCCGTCATGCTGACTGTGCATGCTGTGAATGCCGTTTTCCAGTGTCATGGAAATAGACTCCAAACGAGAAATAACCTGTTGCAAATCTCCAATGGCCATGGTGGCCTTATCGTTTAAGTTGTTATCCAGAGCTGAGCTGATGGAATGCTCCCTGTCTTAATGATTGCCACACTCATGGCAAAAACACCAAAATGCTGGCAATTCCCAAAATCATCGATAATTTTGTGCTAATGGAAGAACGCTTCTGCTTCTGCTCTATCCCAATACCCTTTTTCATTCTGTTCTTTCCTCCTTGAAAAAACAATCTCTACATCGCATCTGCTTTATTCTGTCACGTTAATAAGCCATGGTATAATTCGGCGTTTTTCAAGAAGGCATAAGAAGAATTTATGGATTGAACAATCTTTTTACGGTTATCTTTTAAAAAGAAATCTCTGTTTAGTTTAGATTAATAAATTACCAGTTCATTTCTTTATATCAGTACTCCTTTAAGCGAAAAAGCGTATAAAGAGGATAGACCAAATATGCGTTTCTCCTTCCTGATTATCTCCCACATTTTTCAGAGAAGTTTTGATTGCCATTCTAGGATGATACCGTTTACAAAAAGAGCTGTAAACCTTTTTGCCTTAGTATTATCCGCTGATTTCACTTCAACGGAAGCAAAACGCTTCATAGTCCATAGCAAAATCCAACTCTGCATTAGCATTACTGCGCCAAAAATAGGCATCGATTCCCATACTTTGAAGTTCCGTATACACTACTCTCCGTTAAAGCACCTTGTATAGCTGATGTAGGATTTATTCCTTCCAGCTACTGTCCTATAATTAAGACGTGCCTTCCTTCATAAAAGCTCCCACATCCGACATATACACTTTGAAATAAGAATGATCTGCCATTCCTGCTAAAGGAATCTCGGTGTAGTAATCAAATTTAATTTTCCGGCTATCCCTGTGTTGACAAGCCACCCAAGGCATCCTCCAGATCCTTTGCCCGTGCTCCCTGTTTTTATGAGATAAATTTATTATTTTCTTTTTGCTATCTGTGTTGGAATAGAGTCCCAAATCATCTTTAGTTTTACTGCAGTGTCTTTTTGTGGTATGTTTTCCAAAAATCATCCCCATAATCTCGTAAAATTCGTCCTATGTTTCTTCCACAGCTTTATAATCATGACTATCTACCCAGTTTTGTACCGCCTCAGGCATTCCTCCCACAATAAAATAATTCTTCAGGTATTTCTCTAAAGGTTCTGTGTATAAAGAAGGCAGCTCTCTTTCCAACGGATGCTTTTTAATCCCCTCCAAATATCGTTCACCGCCATCAGCTCGGACAAACTCTTCAAAGCTCATAGGATACATCTCAATACGATCCACTTTTCCCACGGGAAAAGGAAATCCCCTCTTGTCGTAAGCCACTCCCAAAAGAGATCCCTGCAATCAAATGCAATTCCGGCATATCCTCACAAAAATACTTTAATGCCTGTATTGCCCGAGGGCAGTCCTGAATCTCATCAAAAAAAACCAATGTGGTTCCGGGAATAATTTTCTTTTGAGAAACTACTGTCCCTAATTCGTCCAAAATTCTCTTTACATCAAAGTCATAATCAAAAACAGAATGAAGTCCCTCATTTCCATCAAAATTAAAATAGGCAAAATCTGTAAACTCTTTCTTAGCAAGTCCTTTGACCAAGAAGGTCTTTACACACTGACGAACTCCCGGTAAGGAGCAATAGCTTTCTGTTTTCTTATCCTTCCAAGTTTTCAATTGTAAAAATACTTTTTCTCCATGATTAAGTCCTCCGCTACTATCTTAGCATTTTCATAGAGATAGAGAAAGAAATAAATTGCGTTTTCGATGGAATAATGTTGCTGTATTGCATTTTTCCATCGAATAATTGTTAATGTCTACACTTTTTCGATGGAATAATGGAGATTCCGCGATGATGCAGTACAGAGCTGTAATCGGGGCACGCTCTCGCTATCTTCCCCCTTCGTAGCGAAGGACTGTATTCTTTGTGACGGTGCGCGATGATGCAGTATGGGTCTGTAATCAGGGGCACGCTCTCGCTAACTTCGCCTCGTAGTGATACTAAGCGAAAAACACAGTTCCTGTGTTTTTCGCAAGTACCGACGGGCTCAGATTACCCCTCTTACAGACCCATACTGCATCATTCGCTTCAATTATTGATTTTTACAGTCCTTCACTTCGCCGGCTTTCGCTAAGTTTCGATGGGCTCAGACTACCCCTATTACAAGACCTATACTGCATCTATCGCTCATTTATTGATTTTTATAGTTCTTCACTTGATTGGCTTTCAGTAAGTACCGACGGGCTCAGATTGTCGCTATTTTCAGGCCTGTACTGCATCATCGCTTCTTTTATTGGTTTTATAGGCCGTCACTTGATCGACCTTCCAGTAAGTACTGGCAGAATCAGATTGCCATTATTTCAGTCCCATAGTGCAATAGAATTTCAAATTCCCTAATAAGAGACTTCTTATACTTTTATATTCTATACTTATTATAAATGAAAAATAGAGAGCCTTCTATAAGAGACTCTCTACTCCTTGTATTTCAGAGTATCACTCGTTAAATCAGTGATAACGCGTTTAAACTGTCTTTGTTACTTTTTGTCCAAGCGATTCTGCGTATTAGTCTTCCTTCAACTGGAAGCGTCTTACCAAGTCGCTTAAAATATTAGCCTGTCCGGAGAGCTCTTCGAGGCTGCTGCAGATTCTTCCGCTGTTGCGGTGTTACTCTGTACTACGGAGGAAATCTGGTCGATTCCTACAGATACCTGCTCTACCGCTCTGGACTGCTCCACAGAGGCTTCTGCAATCTGATTTACCAAATCGGTTACTTTTCCTGCACCGCTCACCACTCTCTGTAAGGATTCTGCCGTGCTATCTGCCAGGACAGTTCCCTGCTCAACAGCCTGAAGGGTTTCCTCAATCAACATGGTGGTATCCTTTGCCGCATTTGCAGACTTCTGGGCAAGATTTCCTACCTCATCCGCTACTACCGCAAAGCCCTTTCCGGCTACACCGGCTCTTGCCGCTTCGATTGCCGCATTCAGAGCCAGGATATTGGTCTGGAAAGCGATATCATCAATGGTCTTGATAATCTTACTGATTTCTCCGGACTTTTCATTGATGTTTTCCATGGCAGCCTTCATCTGCTGCATCTGCTTGTCGGAGTTGCTTACTTCCTTGCCGGCATTCTGGGCCTCTACATTGGCAAGACGAGTGTTCTCCGCTGTCTTCTTAATATGCTCGGAAATATCATTTACCGTTGCAGAAAGCTCTTCGATAGAAGACGCCTGCTCTGTAGCACCCTGAGAAAGTCCCTGGGCACCGGAGCTTACCTGCTCTGCACCGGAATTTACCTGAATTGCACTCTGCTGAATCTCTGCCATAGTGTTGGAAAGATCTGCAGTGATATTGTTAATGGAATCAAAGAGAGGTCTATAGGATCCTATAGTATTCCTCATTCTTCATTTCCAGATTGAAGTTTCCATGAGCCAGCTCAGTGAGCTTCTCGGAAAGATCCGAAAATAATGGAACGGATTCTCTCTACTACGTTGTTCATGGAATGCATCAGAACACCGATTTCATCATTGCTCTTATAAGAAAGATCCATGGAGAAATCTCCTGCGGAAAGCTTCTCTCCTGCCTCTGCCACCTTCTGTAATGGCTTTAAGAAACGAGTAATCAAAAACTCGCTGTACGATGACTAAAAAGGATTACGGTTGCTACACCTGCAGTTGCTCCGAACTTTCACCAGACGATCTACTTCTTTGTCATAGTCTTTTCGGAAATATTTAATCTAACCCACCAGGTGCTACCGTGCATATCGATGGGATGATAATACTCTCTTCTCTCCTGATTATGCTCATTTACAATCTTTAAAGGTAAAGGCTTCTTTCGCTTCCATCTTTTCGAAATAGCTTTGTAGGCCTTCTCCGGAAGAAGCTCCTCCAGTGTTTTTCCGTTTACTTCATCATTTTTACTGTGAATCAGGTCTTCTCCATCAATCATGTTTACAAACATAGAGGAAGGCAGGATCCTCCATGCTAATGTTAAGTAACATATCTTCCTTTACATCCAGAAGGATGATGCCCATAAATTGATTATTAGACATAAGGCTTAGAAATTGCAAACATTCTTTTTGCTGGGATCTACAGTGTCACTATATACAGGAGAAACATAAGTATTCTCCCTTTCCTTTGGTCCGTGTAATAGTCTTTATTCTGATACTTCTCATAAGGAAAGTTCATGATTCTTCTATTTCTCCACTTCATTTCTAAGAACGAGGTGCATAATTATCAATTCCTCGATAGAGGCATGGGGCTCAGAAAAGAACACCGATATCCTCCAGATTTTCATCATCCTTCATGTTGGAGTAGAGCGCATTTCAGCATTACCACCTCGGCATTATAGCGGGAAGCCGGAAGATACGCATCCACCACACGACTACGGAAGGATGCATTTTCCATAGGGGTAACGGTTTGGTCATTGCCTCGATATCTCTAATCTTCCATGGGATTACCGGGTTTTCCGCCGACTTCATCATTTTGCTGGAAGACAAAGCTGATACTCTGCTCAATATTGTTCGTAATGGTATCTAATTTTGTCATCAAATCGCTCAGATCGGAAGATGCCTCTGCTGCCTTATCCGCCATATTGGCATCACTCTCTTATTCATAGACAGTCTCAAAAGCTGTGCAATCAGAAATACAGTAGACCGAGTCAAAATCAAAAGGTCAAAGAACCCAGGATTAAGGACATTTTCTGACTAAGCTTCAGGTTCTCGTAAAAAGAGCCTGTGCCTTTCTGTTTCTTCTTCATATTGTTTTTCCTCCTTGAATTTTCGTGCTCCTAAATCATTTTTAATGAAGAACTCTTAGATTCATCGACCATCCCCATAGCATATATAAGTGAAAACTGTTTTTCGCTTCTTCTTATTCCTCTCGAAGACTGAATCTTCCCACCAAATCACTTAAGATATGGGCCTGTCCGGACAGCTCCTCAGAAGCTGCTGCAGACTCTTCCGCTGTGGCGGTGTTGCTCTGTACAACGAGGAAATCTGATCGATTCCTACACGACACCTGCTCTACCGCTCTAGACTGCTCTACAGATGCGCTTCTGCATATCAATTTCAAATCAGTTGATCTTACCAGCACAGCTTACCACTCTCTGTAAGGATTCTGCAGGTGCTATCAGATACGAACCGTTCCCTGCTCTACCGCCTGAAGGGGTTTCTTCAATCAAGAAGGGTGTTCTTCGTAGCGTTTGCAGACTTCTGAGCCAAATTTACCTCATCCGCTACTGCCGCAAAGCCCTTTCTGCTGCTCCTGCTCTAGCTGCCTCGATTGCCGCATTCAAGCGCTAGAAATATTGGTCTGGAAGGCAATATCATCAATAGTCTTGATAATCTTACGATTTCTCTGAGACTTTTTCAGTGATGCTTTTCCATAGCTAGACTTTCATCTGCTGCATCTGCTTCAATCGATTTGCTTACTCATAACAGACTGACCTGGCATATTGCGCACACGCATTAGCCAGACTCTTGTGTTCTCAGCTGTTTCTTTAATGCTCTGCGAAATATCATTTACAGTTGCAGAAAGCTCTTCGATGAAGAAGCCTGCTCTGTAGCACCCTGAGAAGTCCCTGGGCACCAGAGCTTACCTGCTCTGCACCGGAATTTACCTGTACCGCACTCTGCTGAATCTCCGCCATGGTGCCGGGAAAAGATTCATGGAAATATTTTGAATGGAATCAAACAGTGGACGATATGCACCGCTATAGTACTCCGCATTGTTCATTTCCAAATTGAAATTTCCTGATGAAAGTTGATTTAATTTCTCGGAAAGGTCTCCGATGATGGAACGAATTCTGAAACCACATCTCCCATGGAATGCATTAAACTTTTTCCGATTTCGTCCTTGCTCTTATAGGAAAGATTCATGCAAAATCTCCTACGGATAACTTTTTCTCCCTACCTCTGCAACCTTCTGCAAGGGCTTTAAGAAATAGCCAATCAACAGGGACACATGCAAATACAAGAATAAATACCGTGCTGAGATCCTGCCACAATGCCACATTTCTTAATCTGTCCACTTCCTTACTATAATCTTGTGAGAGATGCTGAGTCTGGTCCACCAGGTACTGCCTTCCATGTCAATGGGGTAATAGTACTCTCTCTTAGCTGTCCATGCTCATTCACAATATTAAGAGCAAAAGGCTTCCTTGGACTCCATCTTTTTGCAGTAGTAGCCGTACTTGCCTTCTCCGGAAGAAAGCTCTTTTAAAAGTCTTTTCCATTTACTGTTTCTTTCTTACTGTGAATCAAACCTTCCCCATCAATAATGTTTACAAACATGGAAGAATAATCTTCATCGGTCTTGCTTGCCGTGAGTAATATCTTCCTTCACATCCAAAGAATAGCTCCATAAACTGATTGTCCTTCATAATAGGATGATAAATCGCAAACATTCTCTCTTCCGGCTTTGTAATATCTCCGTAAACCGGTGTAATAAAGGTAGAGCCCTTTTCCTTTACCGCCTTTATAATAAATTTCATCCTGATAATTGGAATAAGGATGGTTTGGTAATCACTCTTTTATCCAGATCTTCTTGAGGGAAAGAATAGGGGCGTAATTCTCTATCCCTGATAAAAATGCATTCGGCTCAAATAAAAATACCGATATCTGCCAGATTCGGTTCCGTCTTAAGGTTTGCATACAGCGCATTTTAAAATCACTACCTCCGCATTGTAACGGGAAGCAGGAAGGTAAGCATTTACCACACGGCTCCGGAAGGCTACGTTTTTCCATAGGAGGTAATGCTCTGGGATTTCCATCCTCATCATTAATTGTCCAGGGTTACTGGAACACCTCCCACCTCATCATGCTGGTCAAACACGAAGCTGATACTTTTCCTCAATATTATCGGCTGTGGCATTCAGCTTGGTCATTAAGTTATCCAGGGTATAGGAAGCCTGCTCTGCCCTTTCCACCATGCTGGCATCTACCTTTTTGTTCATAGACAATCTAAAACTATGCAACAAAAATACAGTAAGCAGAGCAGCAGTACAAAGGTCAGCCCTACCGATAATCAATGACATTTTATGCCTAACCCAAGGTTCTCAATAAAGAACCCTTCATTTCTTCTTTCTTCTTCACTTTTTCATTCCTCCTTGAATTTCGAACTCCTATTTTTATTGTCGATCTTATAAAGCTCATAGGGTTCATCGGCGTAGCTTATACTTATATAAGAAATTAGCGTTTTATCAAAGGGATTTCCCTAGGCAGCTGAAAAAGATGCAGAAAGGCAGTTAAAAGTCAGTGAATTCAAAGAACTTTTAAAAAGTCAGTGAAAAAGATTCCGGAGCTTTCTTGTACTTTCTTTCTGAAAATGCTATTATGCAACTTTCTTCTTATTACATGGAAAAGATTTTTCAAAATCCGACTAAAGGGATAATAAGACTAGAAAATGGCACAACACGAAAGCAGGAAGAAAGCGGAGACAGAATTCTAAAAAGCAAAAAGAAAAATCTGCTTTCTCTTATAAAAAAGCAAAAACTGTCCGATATTGTGTTGAGCTAAAAACAGAGAAAAGGATAGCTATGTCATTATTTTATGGAAATGGAGTAGCCCTCACGGAGAAGACCCTGGATTTACTCTGGGACGGCAGAACCTTGCAGTGAACAATATCGCCAATGTGGATACGCTCGAATTACAAGTCAAAATATCTCACCTTTGAGAATGAACTTCTCACCGCATTTCTACTGCGGAGCAAGGTGGACGAAAAAGTCGCCATCGGGAATGCAATACAGTCCCAGAGGGCAAGAATTCACAGCACAAAAAACGAATCCAGTCGACTAGATGGAAATAACGTGGACATGGATCAGGAACAGGTGGAGCTTGTTAAAACCACCTACGCTTACCAGTATATGGTAAACTCTGTAAACAATGACTTAAGAAGACTTATGGCAGCAGCGAAGAGCTTCTAGCCCCTTTTCCATAGGATGATAGAAAGAGGAAAATGATGATTTCAGGAAGAAAGGATGCTTCCGAACTTTTCTGGAATACTGAGTTTTTCTCCCTTTTTTGGAGGAAATGGGTATAGAAGCACTGCCGAAACGGCGGTGTTTTTTTTCGGCATTTTCCAACTTTGCCTTATGGCAGTAGGGATTTTGCCGATAGATAACGAGGATACTGCTGTGAAACAGAACACAGTTTAGTAAATAGGAAAAGGTGGTAAAACTATGGATAGTACAATGGAAGGAATGCTGGACACCTATCTCTTGGAGACGGAAGCGCTCCTGGATAAGTTGGACGAAATGCTTATCGCAGACGAAAAGGTAGGGGATTTCTCCACAGATGACGTAAATGAAATTTTCCGAATCATGCACACCATTAAGGGGTTCCAGTGCCATGATGGAGTTCACTCCTCTCCAATATCGCTCACCATATTGAAGACATGTTCTTCTTTTATTCGTGATAAAGGAATTGATTCTTTAAGCGGAGACCAGAAAAGTGAACTTTTCGACTTAATGTTCCGTTCTGAGATTTTCTTCGTAGCGGACTGGAGAAGGTAAAAGTAAGCGAAGAGCTGGATAACAATGTTGAAGAATTTGCAGGTTCCATCAATGCTTTCTTGGCAAAGATTTCCGGAAAAGCTCCCGCAGACTCCGCTCCTGTTGTAGAAGCGGCAGACAGCACAAAGGCTTCCGGTGAGAATCGCAATCTTCCAAAAGGATGATAAGGCTAAGAAATTCATCCATGTCTTCTTAGATGAAGGAATCGGCATGGAAAAACCTTCGTGCTTTTATGATTGTAAATGCAATCAAGGGAATTTGACTTAGAGTTCCGTTATTATCCTGCAGATATGGATTCTAATCCGGAAACAGCACAAACCATTATCGACGAAGGATTTTTCCTTGCCTTCGATAGTGACGAGGACTGTGAAAAGGGTGAGAAAAATCTTGCGGAGCAAAAGCCATATCCTCTCCTATGAGCCTGTAGAGGCAACAAAGGCTGAGGCAAAGGCTGAGGTTAAGAGCGCAAATGCGGAAAAGCAGTTCCGCACCAAAGGCAAGCAAGAGCCTGCAGGCGGCTCAGCAGACTGCACAGCAAAAAAAGCTGCGGCACCTGTAAAAGCAGGCTTGATTTCCGTAAACCTGCAGAAGCTGGACAGCTTAAACGACCTGGTAGGAGAAATTGTTATTACCGAATCTATGGTAACCTCCTCTCCTGTTCTTCGTATGCTGCCTCAGGAAAGTCTGGACAACTTCATGAAGTCTGCAAGACAGCTTCGTAAGTTAACCGACGATCTTCAGGATATCGCCATGAGCTTACGAATGGTGTCCATCTCCGGTGTATTCCAGAAGATGAACCGTATCGTTCGTGATATGAAGCAAAAGCTTGGAAAAGACGTTAAGCTTACCATCATCGGTGAAGATACCGAAGTGGATAAGACTATCGTAGATAGCATTCAGGATCCTTTGATGCACATTGTCCGTAACAGTATGGACCACGGTATCGAGGAAACCAAGGAAGAGCGTATCGCAGCAGGTAAGGATTCTCAGGGGTGAGTTAATCCTCTCCGCTTCCCACACTTCTTCCGAAGTTATCATTACCGTTCAGGATGACGGTTACGGAATGGATCCGGAAAAAGCTTTTTAGACAAGGTCGAGGAAAAGGGAATCCTTTACAAGCCTCGTTCCGAATACAGCAAGAAAGAAGCTTTGGGCTTGATTATGCTTCCCGGCTTCTCCACCAACACCGCAGTAACCGAGTTCTCCGGTCGAGGCGTTGGTATGGACGTAGTAAAGAAGAATCTGGAGTCTGTTGAGGTACCATCAGCATTTCAGTGAAATCGGTAAGGGTTCAACCTTCACCATGAAGATTCCTCTTACACTGGCTATTATGGACGGTATGAAGGTAAATGTTGGAGATACCATCTTCACCATTCCTATCGTAAATATCCGTCAGTCCTTCAAGGTAGATGATTCCGAAGTCGTATTTGACGAGAACGGAAATGAGATGGTAAAGAGAATGGATGTTTTCTATCCAATCATTCGCCTGAACAATTTCTACGGCATCGAAGGAAAAATACACCGAGTTACAGGACGGTGTTCTCATCTGGGTAGAGTAGGAGACAAGTCTTGCTGCCTATTCGTAGATGACTTTAATCGGAGAACAGCAGGTTTAGTGGTAAAAGCCACTCCCGCTTACTTCAATGCGTATGACTTAAAGTCAGTGGTATTAATGGTTGCTCCATCTTGAGGAGATGGAAACATTTGTATCATCTTAGACGTGCTAGGCTTGCTACTCAATCATTGAAAACATTTAGGGAGGGAAGCAGCATGGCAGAAGAATTGATGCAAGAAGAGTATTAGAAGAAGTTGAAAGTCAAGAAAAACAAGCAGGACGAGAAAGATTTAACCGATGCAGGCGTTGCTTAACCTTCGAATCCGGCGGATTGGTAATGTATATGAGCACAAAGCTATGTCATTGAAATCATCAATGACCATAGCATCACTGCTCTTCCCATGGTTCCCCACTATGTAAAGGGAATCATCAACTTAAGAGTTCTATCCTTCCGGTTGTAGACATTCGTTTACTGATGGACAGAGAAGCCGAGGAATATACCTCTAAGACCTGCATTATCGTATTAAACATTGATTCCGTACCTATCGGTATCATCGTAGATAAGGTACGTCAGGTTATCGACATTGACACCGGCAGTACAGCCTATTCCTTTACGGAATCGTCAGAAGCTTTGCAACGGCATGCTTACTTTAGATAGCGGAGAAGTTGCTATGTCCTTTGACGCAGCTTCCTTAGTACAATCCTCCTCTACTTCTGAAGTAGTATAAGAGGGATTTTATGAACGATTTATCTGATGAGGACTTTAAGCGGCTTTATACCTTTATGCAGGAGAAATTCGGCATTGACCTAAAAGCGTAAAAAGCCTTTGATTGTAAGCCGTCTCTTCTATCCTGGAGAGCCGAGGGATATACGGACTTTCACGATTATGTGAATGACATTGTCCAAAACAGAATCAGGAATATGATGACAACCCTGCTGAATAAGCTCACCACAAACTACACCTACTTCATGCGAGAGGAATCTCACTTTGATTATCTGGAAAAATGTGGTGATGCTGCAGTTGGCGAGAAAAACACAAGAATGACCGGGTGCTCTCTATCTGGAGCGCCGGTTGCTCTTCCGGAGAAGAGCCCTATAACATTCCATGCTATCTCACTAGAGTACTTTGGAAAGTTAGGAGGAAACTAGGACACTCATGTTCTAGCTACAGACATTTCTCAAAAATGTCTTATCCAAAGGCGGAAAAACCCGAAATATCTTCCGGAAAGCTTGGAAAAAGCTTCCAAAGAGCTGGAAAAACAAGTATTTTTGTTCCCATTGAAGACGGTTACTCACACCGTCAGTGAGGAGCTTCGAAGAAATGTTATCTTCCGCCCCTTTAATCTCATGTCTCCCATCAAGTTTAAAAGAGACTTTGATTTAATCTTTTGCCGGAATGTTATGATTTACTTTGACCAGCCTACCAAGGATGCCTTGGTAAAAGCGTTTCTATGACGTGACTTATCCCGGAGGACACCTCTTTATCGGTCACTCCGAGGGACTGACAAAAGCCACTTGCCCTTATACCTATGTGAAGCCTGCGATTTATCGAAGGGATGAAAAATAGGAAGCAAAGGAAAGTGCTTGACAAGTAGAACGATCAGCAACACAAATCAAGTGATAAAGCATATCTTCTAACTTTTGGATGAGGATATGCTTTTTTATTGTCTTTTTAATGGGCACTGCTTATATACGACGTTTCGGAGCACTGCCTATCTCCTAGCCCCAAGGCACGCTCCCGCTAACTTCGCCCGACTAGCGGTACTAAATGCAAGAGTATTGCTCATATTATTCGAAGCTCGGAGCACTGTCTATCCCTAGTCCCAAGGCACGCTCCCGCTAACTTCGCCCGACTAGCGGTACTAAACGCAAGCTTCGCTTCGCTTCGCTCGCTTTTGTTAAGTACCGAGGGGCTCAGATTGCCTTTGGGGAAGGGGATAGACAGTGCTCCTTAGTTCTTGAATAGGAGCAAGGGTGAGGATGGGTAGTGCTCTTTCATTAACTACACTTCTATATTATCAATATACGGATATTATCCGAATGTGGAGTATAGAAGAAGCCCTCTGCTTGTAGTAAAAATATGAATCATTACAATACATAAATTGTTGAACAGTCTATATCTAAATTACTGCTTCTACTTCTCTATTTTCATTTCTTTTGTTCTGCAAATTGTAGTTTTCCTCGTGATTCAATTCTATTATTTCAATTTTTCGCAGGTGACTTATGAAAAAAACAAATTTTACTAATGCTAAGGTTAAAAATCCGCTCGTTCAGAAGGTAAATCAAAGAGAACAGGAAAAAGATGGATGCTTTGGAAAGAAAAAGATTATCGCATCTCTAACTTTGATGGATGACCTCTTTATGCAAGTGGTTTTTGGAAGAACAGGCTTGTACCGAGTATATTCTGCAAACGATTTTTGGATAAATCTTCCTTAGAGTTAAAGAACAAAGACTTCAAAAAGGCTGCCAAATCTGCATGGAAGAGCTTTGATATTGGATTGCCTTTGCACCGATGAAAAAGGCTTACTTTATAACATTGAAGTGCAAAATTCATCTGCCGAGGCAATTCCTAAAAGGGCGCGTTATCATGCCGCTCTAATGGACACACATACCCTTAAGAAGGGAGAAAAGTTTTCCAAATTACCGGAAAGCTATGTTATATTGATAATACAAGTGGCAAAGAATCAAAATTCGATGCAAGCTTGCTTGCATGAGAATTTTTGATTTTTTGACACGACAAAAACATGAGTAAGTAGCCATTTTTTAAAAAAATGAGCGGATTACGAATGTTTTTGTATGGATTGCGAGAAGCGAAGCTGTAGCAATCCTGTAGTACTGAATAAAGATGTATTAGGAGAGGGAGAACAGTTATATCAGATTGAACGTGTTATTAGAAAATCCGGCAATTTGTTTAAAGATGGTTCCCATATCCTATATTTCAATACGGCAAGGCAAGATGATAATGTATTAGGAAAACTGGCTAGAGACTTTAAAGAGGTCAATCCTAAGGAAATTCAGTCAGAAGTTTTGTCTCATAGAGTAGCTTCATTAAAGAAGGTAAATTAGATAGGGAAGGAGAAAAGAAGATGAATGTTTTATTAGAAGTATAGAAAAAGCGATAGAAGAAGGTATAGAGAAGGGAATAGAAAAAGGTCTAGCACAAGGAATACAACAGAGCTTACAACAAAAGTACCTCGAAAAGGGATTGGAGAAAGGACAAAATCGTCTCGCTCTTTTGGTAGGGTCATTTTACTGAATGCGGGACGTATGGATGATCTTAAGAGAGTTTCTTACGATGAAGCATATCGGGACAAGCTCCTGAAGGAGTTCGGAGCTTTTAAACGTTTACTAACTTTCGTTGAATAAAGGTTTGTAAACGTGACTTGAAAGATATATAATTCTCTTTAGCTTTGATTAATAGGCAACAAAAATCCTACAATGTAATCATTCGATTGCATTTGCATTTTAAATCCTATAATATAGAGATTAGTAAATTCTAATTTCTATGGAGGTAAAATCATGGCTAGTACATTAGTACAGTTTCGAACAGAGGATACAGAAAAACTAAAATCAATACAAATCTTAGATAAGTTAGGACTATCTCTACCTGCATATCTTCGAATGTGTATGGCTAGACTTAATCAAGAAAATGGAATTCCTTTCAGTATGAACATCAGTCCTGAAAACAATCCCGGCATTAATGCCCTGAAAAAAGCCAGCAAAATTGCTGAAGAATACGGTATCTCGATATGACTCTTGAAGAAATTAACGCAGAAATTGCTGAGGCAAGAAAGTAAGTAAGTTATGAAATATTTTGCTGTAATTGATACAAATGTTCTCATATCTGCACTCTTAAAGCATCACTCGATTCCCGGTAGTCTCTTAGAGCTAGTATTTACGGATATGATTACACCAGTTTTGAACAATGAGATAGAATCAGAATATCTAAGTGTTCTTTTCTCGACCAAAATTTCATTTCAGTAAAGAAATCATCACTGACATTATTCAAACTTTTTCGTTTGAAAGGGCTCTATATTGATTCAAGTCCAATAAATATTTTACTGCCGGATCCTAAAGATGTGATATTTTTATGAGCTTGTCATGGGAGCAACGTAAGCAAAGTGATACATGGCTTGTCACCCTGCAATATCAAACATTTCCCAAATAAATCCCTATGTTGTTACACCGCGTCAAATGCTTGACATTATCTTAAAAAGACGTTGATCTATAACCTTCTTTCTGGCATTTAATCAATGCACTCTTTCCTAGCTGATAAAAGTGTTAATTCGTGCTATAATATCCGCAGAATATTTATTTTGTGGGGAAGAAAATGGAGTATCAGGATCAGAAACAGCATATTGAATTAATTGCTATGGGCGCTTCCACAGGCGGAACCGAGGCGCTACTTGCCGTATTAAAGGAATTGCCGGGAAATCTGCCGCCTATCGTCATCACCCAGCATATGCCTCCTGTTTTTACGGAAATGTATGCAGAGCGTTTGAATCGTCTTTGTGCCATGGAGGTGCGGGAAGCAAAGGATGGCGACGAGCTCTATTCGGGACTTTGTCTTATTGCTCCCGGAGGGCTTCAAATGCGAGTTCACAAGGATGTTTTAGGAGCCAGAGTTTCCTGCACCGAAGAGGATAAGGTTTCTGGACACTGTCCTTCTGTAGATGTACTCTTCCGCTCCGTTGCTGAGCAATATGAGGCTTCCGCCATCGGCATTTTACTGACAGGCATGGGAAAGGATGGTGCAAAAGGGCTTTTGGCTATGCACGAGCAAGGTGCTTATACCCTGGGACAGGATGAAAAGCTCTGTGGTCTATGGAATGCCCATGGAAGCCTACAAGCTGGGGGCTGTAAGCCAGCAGGAAATCTGGAACAGATTCCTCAATATCTACTACAAAGGCTACGGTTCAGCTAATACCGATTAGTAGGCTTTTTAAAAAAGAGTTTTAGCAATAGCGTTACAAGATGGTTCTATCATCAGCCTTACAGAATTTCACGGTGAATTTTCTCTGTAAAATTCTACAGAGGACTCAACGCACAATCTCCCTTATTTTGTTTGTTAAATATTAATATTTACAATCAAAAAGAACAGGCTTTCTTTATAGCCTGTTCTTTTTGCCGATACATAAGTATGAATGTTCCTCCTGAACCGGGAGGCCATGATTTTTTTGGAAATTTTTAGGATGATTTGTATATATTTAGGGAGATAACATGGGGTTCATCGGAACAGGATTAAGTAAATTAGGGGCAGCCAGTGCCCAGCAGCTTGGAATCGAGCTGCTGCATCTCTTTCCGTGATGGCAGTCAGCTTTTTCCGCCATTGCCTATCAGGGATATGTAACGGAAAAAGCAGGAGCAAGCACATAAGAAAAGCACTCTCACCGCTGAAAGTCGTTTTCAAGAGGTTTTTTATAACGGAAATTATGAGCAGGCACCTGCCGTATTAGGGGAAAATGAAATTGCCGGCGCAGTAAGTGACGGAGACGATATCGGAGACAGAGCCGTACCTGCTGAGGGGAAGTGCTGACAATAATAACACTGGTGGCGGTCAGGGAGGTTCCGACTCCACTGCATTTTCCGCTAATACAGACGGAAAGCAGTCCTGCAGAAGCAACTACAGCAAATGCAGAAAGCACAGATGCTACAGAAGCTGAATCCACAACAGAAGAAAGTACGGAAACGATTACGGAAATTGTAGACGGACAGAACAAAAACGGTAAAAATAACATTCAGGAAAAGTGTTGCCCCTGCCCAGGAAGCAAGCTCTGAAAAATGCAGAAAATACTGCTGAGGCAGCAAATGCCGCAAAGCCTGTGGCAGATTTAAACACCCCGGAAACAGTGGAGGAATCTGCAGCGGACGTCAGCAATGTTGGCGGTCTTCCCGTAAAGTCCGATTCTTTTTCCCAGTTTTACGGAAGTTCTACCTTTAATGATTATAATGTTTTCTTAGATACTGCTATGGGATCAATGAGCTACTATAACCAGCATGACAGTCATTGGGCAAAATATCTTTATGGCGGACAGGACTCTATCAGTAAATACGGCTGCGGACCAACTACCGTGGCAATGATTGTGTCTTCCTTTGGAAATGTAAATGGAAGCATTACCCCGAAAGAAATGGCGGAATGGTCTTCTCATTATAAGTTCTATGCTCCTCAAAGCGGTTCTTATCATGACTATATCCCTCTGCCCTCTCTGCCTTTGATTTAATGGTGGATTCAGTACAGGAAAGAACCCCTGCAAAGGTAGCTGAGCTTTTAAACAGCGGACATATTCTGGTAGCATTGATGGGTAAGGGTGCATTAACCAATGGCGGACATTTCGTAATTATTACAAAGCAGAATCCAAACGGCACCGTATCTATCGCAGATCCCAACAGCTATAAGAAAACCCAGCAGGATTGGGATCCGGCACAGCTAATGCGAGAATTAAAGAAGAACTACGACGGTGGCGAATACTTTGGGCCGTAAGCAGTCCGAGAAATTACGGAAGATAATACAATAGGTCTGAAATCGGGACACACGCGGATGATCCCTGATTTCAGACCTATTTCTTTGAAAAAATAATTATCTCAGCTTATACCGCTTTTATATCACTTTATCTCGCTTTATCTTTAAACATATTCAAAGTCTTCCACTGCCTTAAACCAGCTCTTTCTTCCTGCATGGAAGATAAAGGCTAAGATGGCAATAACAAGATAGCCTATTGCATATTGCGTAGTGGGATAGAACCCAAGAGACGCCCTATGGATAAAAGCCGAAACAGGAAAGCACAAATCCAACGAGAGCTGTTATACCCCACCTTATCCAGTCTCTTATCGATAACAAAAGGTAACCATGGTTCCCAAGAGAATTCCGATAATGATGGCTCCTGACTTGCTTTGCCGGAACGCCGTTCCACATCACACCGGCATCTTTAATCATTTGTGCAATCTCCGCATCATACTCGTTAAAGCCGGAGGCTTGAATCGCAGTTTGCAGCTTAGTAAGGCTTAGTGCTCCTGTAATCTGGCTATACATATAGTCGGCAACGGGAGGAACCATTGCCACTGCTATTGCTGCATAATGCTTTTTATCATTGTCCTTAAAGTACCTGAGCCACCATAACCACTGCACACCAAAGGAAGGTGATGGCACAAACTGCCAGGGGGTACCACACTGTTTAAGAAAGTAAAGAGTCCAAAGACTCCTGCTGCCCCTAGAATCGCTCCGAAAATTACAGAATAACCTATACCTGCCTCAGACTTCTTAAGTCCTGCATGTCCCAGCCAAACCGTATTGGGAATCACGCCTCCACAAGGGCGGAAAGCATAGTGCAAATTCCGTCTGCAAACTGAGCTTCTCGAACATTGTAATTGTCTCCTGCCGCATTGGAAGCCTCCACATTATCCAAGGTCTCAATAAAGTTATAAATCTCACCGGAATAATAATCGTTAAATAAGGCGCCACAATGGCAAAACCGTTAATCAGGTGCTCAATACTGTTGATTGGATTGGGAATATAGAAGCCTATCCCGCTAAAATCCGGGTTGAATTCTGCCAAGACAAAAGAGCATAGATGATTCCTCCACAATCGCTATTACAAGAGGCGGAATCTGCTTCGGGAACATATAGCCCCCAAACAAGCCCAGTGCCGCCACAAAAAGTACCGGAAGGCCGATGAGCGGATCTCCCAGAATATCAAAAACGCCTTGGGTTGCCATCCAGATAAATCCGATGCCGGCAACTGTACCGAGAAGAGCCGCTCTTGGAATTCTCTTCTTTAACCGAGGGAATCGATAATGCCGCCACAAAATTCCACAAATCCGCCGATAAAACAAGCCGCCACTCCCGCAGACCAGACTATCTCCGGATCTCCCCAAAGCGTAGTGCAAAAGGCATAATTACCCCATAGAGAAAAAACAAACATAGCCGGAGTGGAAACTCCTGAGGGAAGGGCAGTCACATCCGCTCTCCCTCCTTTTGAGATAATCTTCTTGCCATAAAGGCATAATAAAAAGCATCCCAGCATAAGACCTATAGACATTCCCGGAATAACTGCACCGAATACGATTTTTATCCGGCCATTTCAACACGCCTGACAGTGTTGCAATAACAATAAGATAATTCACAATGTTGTTGGTGACAAGGTAAGTAATTCCGCCAATATCCCCTCTTCTAAACCATGGTACCAAAGCCTGATTTTTGTCCATTTCTTTCTCCCATTATCTAAGTTCATTCAGTTCCACAAGACAGATTCATTACAACAAAACATCATCTAATTCCATAAGACAAACTCATTACGGCAAAACTTCATCTATTCTATATTCAATTTTTATTTTCAATTTCTATATTCTATCTTTACATTAAATTTCATTATTCCATTTTTCGATTCCAATATTCTTGCCTATATTCTCTTAACATATACCGCTACACGGATAGGTATCTATTCTGCCTCAAGGGGAATAAAGGAAAATGTAGTAACATCAAAAAGTCCCATATCCGTAAGCTTAATCTCCGGAATTACTGCAAGAGACATAAAGGTCAAAGGTCATCACCGGCTCCACCGTGTCATTAACCCCAAGCTCCTCATGGGCAAGCTTATGAATTGCTGAGAGCTTTTTCGTCTACCCACTCTCCGCTTTGGTCGCTCATCAGACCGGCAACAGGCATAGGCATTCTTTTCAATGACCTGACCGTCCTTGACCAAGAATAATACCTCCCTCCTGTTCCTCCAGAGCTTTGATGGCAAATGCCATATCTTCATCATTCGCTCCTACGGCAATGATATTGTGAGAGTCATGGGCAATACTTACGGCAATAGCCCCTGTTTAATGCCATATCCGGCAAGAAGTCCGTTGGCAACATTTCCCAGGGCATGATGCCGTTCCGCGACACTTACCTTTACAATATCCACTTCCGGGTTTCTCACAAAGTTTCCGGCAGAATCAAGGTCTACAGTGGCTGTTGCCTTCTTCGTAACCACGCCACCGGGAAGAACCTGAATAAGATTTACCTTATTGCTCTTCAGCTTCAACTTCAGTTTCTCCTTGGAGAAGTCGGCAAGGTGCACACTACCTTTTACAGTATCTATAGAATGCTTCTTCAGTTCCGGCAGATACTTACCATGCTCCGCGCAAAGCTCACCCTTAATCCAAACCTTTTTGCACGGAAATCCTTAAGATTATCAAAAAGTACAATATCCGCTCTATAACCGGGAGCAATGGCTCCTCTATCTTTGATTCCGAAGCATCTCACGGAGGCATTGATGGTACGTCATCCGGATGACTTCCACAGCATCAATCCCGGCTTCCACGCACATCCGAAGGTGATTGTCCAGATGTCCCTCATGTAAAATCGTCTTAGGCTGTCTATCATCGGACAAAGAATACAACGTCTCGCATTCTGTGCCGTAACACCTTTTACCAGCCTTTTCCAAGTCCTTGCAGGCAGAACCGTCCCAGCATCACATACATACTGCAGGCAATCTTGTTCTGCATATCCTCTACAGAAGCACATTCATGGTCAGCCACAATTCGCGTTGCTGCATAAGCATTCAGAGCCTTTCCCGAAACGCCGGGGCATGACCGTCCACAGGCTTCCCTTTCCTGGAGAGCATCAGCTTATCCAGGTCTCCGTCCGCAGCTGCTATCACGCCCGGAAAAATCCATAAATTCTCCGATACCCAGAATGTCCTCAGGTCAATGAATTTCCACATTTTTCTCCGCATCAATCACTGCACGGAATGCTCAAACACCGTAGCCGGAACACAGGAAGGAAGCATATACCGGATATCCAGCTTTGTATTCTTGGCTGCATCAATCATGTATTGAAGACCGATGAGTACGCATACATTCACAATCTCATGGGGATCTGCGATAATGGTGGTTCCCCATGAGGAACCAGCAATCTTCCCAGCTCTTCCGGGGAAAGGTAGGAAGACTCTACATGGATATGGCTGTCGATAAAGCCCGGCGCAGCGTAGGCTCCTGCCCCATCCACCACTTCCTTAGCTTCATAGTCCCCTACTCCTGCAATCATGCCCTCCGTAATCGCTATGTTTCCTTCCGTGATTTCTCCGGAAAAAACATTGATAATCTTACAGTTTTTAATCAAAAGATCCGCCGGGATTCTTCCAGCAGCAACATCAATCAAGTTCTTTAAGCACTGTTTTGTCATACGTCCAACCTTTCCAAGCATACCTATCCGGCAATTACGCCCATTCCAGTGTCTCTATCTGACTATTTCAGCACCTCCAAAATAGGATCAAAGCATCTTAGGTTGACATAATCCACAGGTCTCGCATCCGTTATGGCATAATCAGGAATTGCCGTAATGGGTAGGAAGAACATATACATCATAGGATCCGGCAAGTCTGAGCCTAAGTCTCTTGCCGCTTGATCGATGCGCTTTTCACGAGCTGCCACTTCCTCCGGTTCAAGATCCGTCACAATTCCCCCTACAGGGAGAGGAAGAAATTCCTTGATTTCTCCATCACAAACCACCACCTGTCCGCCGCCCTGCTCAATTAAGTAGTTTGCCGCGATAGACATATCCTCGGCATTTGCCCCATAACCACCAGATTATTGTCATCGGGAGCCGCAGAGGACGCCATAGCACTCTTTCTTTAGCTTCCAGCCTGAAGCAAAGGCAAGGGCTTTGTTGCCATTTTTCCCAAAACGTTCCAGAACCGATACCATAAGCACATCCTGTACCGTATCCGGCTGAACGATGCCTTCCTTAACCTCCAGTACCACATCTCTTCTCTTTCGAACAAAGGGGCCCTTCACATCCATGGACAGAACCTTTACTTTGCCGGACTCTACCGGTGCCTTATATTCAAAGTCTTCTTTCCCGGTCAGCTTACACTTTAGTTTACCTTCAAAATCGGGCTTCTCTCCGGAGCCTTCAGCTCATAGATTAACTTATGGTTCTTTGCCACCATTTTTCCATTCGTCATGACTTCCTCGATATTAAAGTTCTCCAAGGAATCCACAAAAGAATATCCGCAATTCTTCCCGGGCAAATGGAGCCTACCAGATGGTCGATTCTGATAAGCCTCCGCACTATTGATGGTAGCCATCTGAATGGCTGTCATGGCATCCACCCGTAGCCTTCATAGCCAGTCTTACCACATTGTCCAAATGCCCTTTACTTAAGACATCCGTAGCCGTTACATCATCCGTACAGAAGCTGACTCTCCTGGCAAAATAGGGATTTACCTCTGTAACCGCCTTGATATTTTCCGCAAGGAAATGGGTTACGGAGGATTCACGAATCAGCATATGCATGCCTTTACGCATCTTTTCCACCACTTCCTCATGGTCATAGCTTTCGTGGTCAAGCCGGACTCCTCCACAGAGATAGCCGTTTAAATCATTTCCCTGAGCCATAGGGGCACAACCAAAAACAGGAAGACGGTTGTTGTAGGCTGTTGCGATGGCGCCTAAGGTATCCTCATCCTCTTCCTGCACAAACTCACGAACGGTTTCCCATACCCTGCAATACTCATCCCACTTCTGTGCTTCCTTATGGGTATCCTTTGTAAAATTATAAGTCACCGTAGATTCCGGAATGGTGTAAGGAGTCTTAAAGGGAGCTCCCAGAAAACCTTAAGAGGCTCTTCTTCACTTCCTCCAGCACTTCCCGCAGACCCTCCAAACCCGGAAACCGAAATATACTCATCCAGACCGGAAACCATACTGGTGGTTCCCTTGGTACAACAACCTTGGCATAGCTGGTAATGCTAACTTACTGCACTCGCTATGGATATGACCGTCAATCATGCCGGGAACAAGAAAGCGTCCCTTAGCATCAATGATTTCCGTGTCCTTTCCAATGTAGGCACTCATCACCCACCGCCGCAATCATCTCGTTATAGATGGCAATATCCGCCGGATAAATTTCCGCGGACATTACATTAACCAATTCGTATCTCCCTTGATTACCTTATGGAGCGAGCACCGGTACTCTCACCGGCTTTTTACTCTTTCCTTTAATCGTTCCACTGTCATTTCCATGCTGAACCTTCCTTTCGTCCCTTCCAATGGCTGATATTTTTATTTTCAATAATTGGCGATTATAGCACTATTGTACAAATACGAAAAGCAGAAAGTTTTTTTATTTTTATGCTATATAACCAGAATTATTTTTAGATTGTTTACAATACAGACAAATAGAAAGTCTATTTTTCTTCTATTACTTTTGAATAGTAAAATCAGGCTTAGAAATATTTTCAATAAAAGCTGAATCCTTTATGTCCTTGGCTTCAGGAGTTTATGGTGGATATCGTTTATCCATATTTTTACAATCGAGTAGGAGGCGGTGACTAACCGTCGTCCTCTCTCACAGCACTGTACGTACGGTTCTCGTATACAGCGCTTTCAATAGATTGACGTGCACAGACTGATAGGCTGTGGCTAAATCGTAAAAAGCCACTGTTTATCAGTCTTTCTTTTGTCATTGCCATGTTAATGACAACTGTATGTGTTAGTAAAACCAGTAGCCTCGTCTGCTGTTGCCGCTTTCCATGCCAGGTCTTTGGGAGCTCCCATGCCCCTCAGGTTTCGGTATCTGGTTCTGCACACGTTTCCATTGTTTCCATATACACATACGTATTCTGTGATAGAGCCATCCGTTAACATCATTCATGTTGCTCTTCATACTCGCTATTCCATAGTAGTTAGCCACCCTCTTGACGTATACCTTGATTCTTTCTAGGCTCGGCTTTGATTGACTGACAGCGCTTACGAGGAAAGCTCTTTCAGTTTCGACTTAACTTCTCCCAAGACTTTGCATGAACTCGGACATATATGCCACTTCTGTTTCCTTCCCAGTGCAAAGCCAAGGAATTTAAAATTTCGGATTGCAAATACACTGACAGTGCGGCTTTTCTCTCGATTCACTGTAAGTTTCAGTTTCTCCTCAAGATACCTCGTACTGCTCTCTAAGAGTCTCTCTGATGCCTTTCTGCTTTTACGCAAGAAGCACTATGTCATCTGCATACCTTATGCATGGGACACCTCTTTTCAAAAACTCTCGGTCGAACTCATTGGGGTAGATATTCGCGAGCAAAGGGATAGATTCCTCCTTGTGGCGACCCTTCCTCTGTTTTAATAACCACTCCATTTTCCATTACGCCACTTTTTCAGATACCTCTTGATAAGTTGCACCACGTTCATCTTTACATTTTTCCTCAGAAGGTTGATAAGAATCTCGTGGTTGATTGTATCGAAAATATTTCGATAGGTCTAGAACTACCGCATATGTGTAGCCCTGTTCAGCGTACTCCTTAACACTAAGTATTGCTCCTTTTGCGTCTCTGTTTGGGCGGTAGCCGTAACTACCGTCTGCAAAAAAGTGGCTCATGAGATTGGCGCCAACTGCTGTGTTATCGCCTGTTGAAGTGTACGGTCTATCACTGTTGGTATGCCAGCTTCCGCACACCACCATCTGGTTTAGAATCTCAACTCGTCTTACGGGTGACGGAGTATACTTTCCACGATAAATACGTGTCGTTAACTCTTGTTGATGTTCCTGAAGGTATGGAAGCGCCTCTTCGATAGTCATTCCATCAACTCCAGGTGCTCCCTTGTTTGCCTTCACTCTCTTATACGCTCTGTTAAAAGTTGTCTTTATGCAGTATCGCTTCTAAGAGCTTCGGCTGTACTGCCTCTTTCTTTCCATATCAGATTGAATGACCTATGCGCTTTTGCATACCCTTCATGTTCCGCACTATCTCTCTGCAAGCAGCCACTGCTTTTAGTGTTTTCTGCCATGTCTAGTCATTCCTCCTTTCCCAGTCATGCTTGAGACTCCCTACTGATTCATCTTTTGTCTCTCGACTACTATGACCTCTGCTGACTTCTGTGTGTTCAGCATTGCTTTGGACAATAGTTTACCTCTTTCGAGGCATATCACACAGACCTCCCCTAGGTACCACACGTTTCTTCCTCTCCATATATCTGCCTCATTTATCATGCATGATTCCGTGTAGTTATTGGACTTTGGCTTGTGTTGCAGTCTTATCCTCATGCATAACCTCATATGAATTTCTGTTCGTCAGACCAGAGATTTGCCCATGAGTTAGTATCTTCCTCATATCCAGCTTCCTTCAGATTCGAGGTCACCCTCGACACCCTTGCCTTCAGCTATATCCTTCCCACTACCGGGCGGATTCGGGACTTTAACCCATTAGAAACGTGCGCCGCTAGGCCTGCATAACAAAAGATTCTAAGGAAATTCCTTAGGAATCTTTTCAAAAAGTAGTTTTTAATTATTTTACTGTTTTTAATTAGGATTTTCTAATTACTTTTCATGGTTTTCATTAAATTTTTGTAATTATTTTTGATGTTTTTAACTAGCTTTTTAATTATATTGCTTATTCTTTAATTAGATTCTTGTTTAGTCAATAGGATGAACCTCTGCTAAACATACATTTAAATTATCACATTTATACTATCGGCATTATTCCACTTTGTCAATAGCTAATTCTTCACTTAAACTATCTACTTCATCCATTATCCTAGCCCACTCCTCATCCGGCTTTACAATTAAACGGGAATTCATATAGGCCAACTCTACCGGTAATATCGTTATTCCTTCATAGTACTCACTCGTCTCGGTTTTGACCTTATTAATAACCAAGGCAAGTTTCACCGGAGCTGAGGGAAAGTAAAGTGGAGCCAAAAGCTGTATTTTGTCTTCTTTTGTCTCCGTATTATGATAGTAGAAGGGTAATGCCAATTTAAAAATTTCTTTTTAACTTTTTCTCTAATTTCCCTTTTACTACATCCAAAAACACTTATAAGCTCTTTGTTGTCAAATCCAACATTAGAAAATCTAATAAAATTATCATCTATAATATGCTCCTTCTGTAATCTCAATTCTAAATTACTATCGTAAATAAGATCACTGGCATTTTTATAATAATTAGCCATTTTAGGTATTTCAGAAAAAATGACTGGTAAACTGTTTATCATTCTCTTTAGTCGACGAAATACCATGCTTGCTTAGATCCCTCCCTTTCATTCTTCACAAAGAGAGCTACAATTTCTTGATCATATTTTGTTAAAAGTCCGGTATTCATACTAAGATACTGCTCATCCGTGAAAGCAATAACTTATTCTCTTCCCTTAAGCGATTATAGGTATATATAGTTTCTCATTATTTTAAATGGATCTGTATCTTTGATTGCTCTAAACGTCCACATTTCATCTTGTGCTAAATTCACTAATAAAAGCAAATTTTTATTTTAGTTCTTCCTTTTTCCTACATAGACTTCATCTAGAATACGCATACCATCCTCCTATTGTATTTTTCATTATTCACAATTATTGTTGCGAATATTATAGCATTTTGTACGAGATTACCCAAACTGTCTATCTAAAAATTTAACGCTAAATAATTTTATAACATCAAAAAAATAGATTTATAACTGTATTGACAGATACATCTTCATATCGTAAAAACTTCTCCCATATGACAATTAAAAAAGAAGCGAAGTTTCCCTGCTTCTTTTTCACATTTTGTTTTGTAAGCTATTCCTTCTTCCCTATCCTTCGAAGAAAAACGCTTCACTATTCTTTTTGATGGTATTTCCTTAGGTACTACGCCTGCTCTTCTAATTCTTCTCCGCTTAAGCTGCTGACAACTTCAGCAATTCTCTTTACTACAGAAGAAATCTTCTCATTTACTGCGGAGCTGGAGTCGGAAAGTCTTCCAACCTCATCTGCTACCACACCGAAGCCCTTGCCGTGTTCTCCGGCTCTTGCCGCCTCGATATTTGCATTTAAAGCAAGAATCTTCTGTCTGCTCTGAATGCTCTTTAAGTCGTTGGTGCTCTTTCTGATTTCCTTTACCAAACTCTGGGTTTCGGTAATTCCTGCAGAAAGACGGTTTGCAAATTCCTCAAAACGTCCAACGCTGCTTTCTGCCTTTACGAACTCTTCGAGAGTGAGGCAAAGAAGCTTTAATGCAGCCTCCTGTCTATCTCTGTCTCCGTCCTTATCCTCTTTCAGATAAAGGCTTGCCACTTTTTCTCCATCATACTGGAGTTCACACTGAATAGAAGAAGAGCCGAATTCTTGGGATCTGCGATCTAAAGCGTCTGCCTTCCCTGGCTCTCTCTCCTCACCGTCAGCATAGTATACGGTTTTTCCGTCTACTGACTGTACCATTGCTTCCAATCCTGTTCCTTTAGCCCAATTGCATAAAATGGATTGAAATTGCTCTTTTCCTGCAAAATCTTGAATATGAATTGCCATTTTCCTTCCTCTTCTATTTGTAGATAGGTAAAAATAACCATCGCTAGATTATTTATCGGCGAAGCCGGAAATTTATATAATGAATTTCTTTCGAAATTTCCGCCCTCCTTTTCAAAAAAATTCAGCCAGTCCCGGAATACTTTCCGACTCTCCAAAAAGTCATTTCTTATCTCTTTCATCTCCATAGAAACTAATCAGCATTTGCTGTTATTAAGTCCGTTTTATCACCCTATTGATATGTCATAATACATCCATACAAACAAGATGTCTAAAGCATTCTGAGAACATCTTTAAAAGAAAAAAGAAACTCCCTTCGAAGTTTCCTCTTTCTTTACCCCTTCATTCCTTTTTCATTCATAATATCAGGAGGTTCCTTATGTATTACGAAAATTATAGCTATGTTGCAAAAGGGTCGGTACACAAATCATGCGTTTCGCCACCGAAGAAGAATATTTAGAATATATTGCCGAAGAACAGGACTAAATACGAAGGCGAAGTTAGCGGGAGCGTGCCCCACTACAGACCATACATCATCAGAGCAAATCTTTATAATGAATACAGCAATCACTTACCCCAGAAGATCGTTAAAAGCTTCCGTCATCGTAGGATGTGTAAAAATCTGAGACGCCAGCACATTTGCCGGAATCTTCTGATCCATAGCCAGCTTAATCAGATTAATCATTTCATAGCTTTCCGGACAATAAAGATGAGCACCTAAGATAAGATTGCTTCCTTCTTCGATAATTACCTTCAGAAGGTCATGCGGTCTGACGCAAAACCTGAGCCTTGGGAATAGCCGCTACCGGAAGCTTTGCTACTCGATACTGCTTGCCCTGTGCCTTTGCTTCTTCCTCCGTAATACCCACTCTGGAAAATGCCGGCGTCAGGAATACGGAGTAGGGATAGCCCCTCTGTTTTCCGTGCTGCGAAGAGCAGTTCCCTCTCCCTTAGCTTCCTGCTCTAAAGCTGCCTTTACAATGCGGAAGTCGTCCAAAGAAATATAGGTAAACTGCATTCCTCCGTTCACGTCTCCCATAGCGAAGATATGAGGTACTTTTTGTTCTTAAAGAAGAATCCACAGGAATGGCTCCTCTTTCTGTCAAGGAAAGCCCCGCCTTCTCCAGAGCAAGATTCTCCGCATTGGGCTTTCTTCCGGTGGCTACCAGAATCGCATCAGCGGTAATGGTCTTTCCTTCTCCTCCCTGCTGGAACAGAATCAAGCTTTCCTTTTCCTGATCCTTGATTTCCTGTACAGTTACGCCCTTGCACAGAGTAATACCCATTTTTTTCCATATTTTTCCTCGATAGCCTTTAGCCATTTCCCAGTCTTCTCTGGGGATAAAGTCATTGCTATCCTGAAGGATGGTCACAGTAGAACCGAAGTTTTGATAGTAGGAGGCAAACTCCAAAGCCGATATAGCCCCGCCGATAATCACAAGGTTTTTAGGCAGAGTATCCAACTCCATCATGCTTTCACTGGTATACACTCTCTTAGAGCTTTCCACTCCGGCAATCTTTGGGATAATGGTCTTAGCTCCGGTGTTAACAAAGATACGCTCTCCCCGGGATTTCCTCATCTCCTTTAGCACTTTCCACCAGAATACGGTGTTCATCCAGGAAAGAGGCTCTGCCGTCAATGACCTCCACACCCTGCACTCTGTACCTTTTCCAGATTCTTTCCTCTCAGGAAATGGGTCAGTCTTCTCTTCTCCTCAATAGCCTTCTGATAACGCTCCGCCTTCTCGGAGAACTCTCCCCCAGTGCAGCGGACTCTCTGGCGCTATTCTCTAAAAGACTTTGAAGGAATACAAGCCACGTTAATGCAGGTACCTCCATAACGAAGAGGGATTTTTCCTCAATTAAAACCGTCTTCTCCCCTTTTTAGCCAGATAGCCTGCCAATGTTTTTCCGGCCTTTACCAAATCCAATAATAATGTTTTGTACTTCCTTCATGTTCTTCCTTTTCCTTTCTTTTCTCGTATCCATCCTTGATTTCCAGTTTAAATCATCAGACTTAAGCAATGGCAAAACTATAGCACAAAAACCAGGGCTTTGTTTTTCAATTCTTTAGAAAAATTCTAAAAGGAATGTAAAAATCTAAAGGAAAAAGAAATGTCTTGTCTTTTTAGATGCAGAAATCTAAAATTAGGGGTATAATACAAAAGACACTTAGTTGTAACAAACTATTTTTATAGTATAGAGTCCATAGAATCAGCAATGAAAAGGAGAAAAAAATTTCCATGTTTTATCAGTTAGTCCATGAAAATGATGCTTCCTTCCGAATTCGTTTAGGGGTAAGCCGGATTACTTCTCAGGAGGAAGAAATCTTAAGTCAAATATTAGCCAGTCACCCCCAGATTTTCCGGAATTCAGATTTATCCTGCAACATCAGGCATTCGAATTTTTATAAAGGCTCTAAACAGGCAATTTTAGAAAGCCTTCGTAAGATTCCCTATAGCAATGTCCGTTTTCTGGCAGAACAGCTTCCCAAGCAGGATAGTATCTATGTTCATCTTCTCCCTTCCAGTCAGGAAATTGTTCAGGAATTTCGCGGGAATAAGAAGATGAATCCGAAGTTAAAGCAGAAGCTTGGCACTGAAGTCATTATTGAAGCTTTGGTGGATAAATTTCTGCCTGAACCGCTGAATCTGGCGTATCACGCCTTCCAGCTTATTCTTCTTTCCAAGGCTTAAACAGCTTACACTTTTAGCTCATAGCTTAAAGCTTGCATTCACAATATCTTGTCTTTCATCAACAGTCGTGGTTAGAAAATAAAAAATCCCTCTTCCTATCCTAAGCGTCCTGCCCTAAAGGCTACAGGGAAGCTAAGGCTCCGGAAAGGGGATTTCTTTTAGCTCTTTCATATTGTAAAGACTATCGCAAAACCACTGCTCCTCCCCTTTTCCTTCCAGGAAAATGAGGGCATGCTTTGCTCTTGTTACTGCCACATATTCCAAACTGGTATACTTGGATCTGGCTTCCGCGCAGCTGTTTCCGCCGGTTTCCATCAAAATCACAATATTCGAATTTAAGCCCTTGGCAGCATGGGCATCCAAAACCATATGATCCAACGAAGCTTCCGAAAAGCCAAAGGGTTTCAAGACTTCTTTGTAATCTGCTTCTTTCTCCTTGTCATTGGATAAAATCAGAAAATCTCTGTCTCGTAAATCCGGATAAGACTTTAACAGTTTCCCCATCAAATCCTGTAGAGCTCTTAGACTGTCCTTTTCCGAAGGATAGCGAAAAACACCATGGAGAGGAGAATTTTGCAAAAACTCCGGCCTTTGGCAAGCCTTCATATCATGATAGGCGGGCATTCTCTTCCGAAAATGACGATTAATCCACTCTACCAGCTCCGCATTGGAACGATAATTCTCATTGAGATAAAGAACCTTAACGTTCCGTTTTTTCTCCATGCGCCGCTTCATTTGGAAGAAAACCTGCCGTTCCGCTTCCTCCTCCTGGTAGATGGTTTGTCTGGGATCCCCCACCATAAAGAGACAATTATGCCGCATTTTCCCCTTCTTGTCCGTGGAAAGCAGGAGAAGAATATCCAACTGCGTCTGGTTCAAATCCTGTAATTCATCCGCGTAAATCTTGGTAAAATCCCGTCGTAAAATCTGTAGAAGCTTGGGATTCTCTTTTAAGATCCTATAGCACTGCTCCTCCAAAAGGCACATCGGAACACTCTGCCTCCATAGACTTATGTTCCGTAGATTCCTGTACCGCTTTCCTGATTTCCTGCAGGCAGACATTTTTTTCAACCTCTCCGATGTACTGTTCCCTCTTCCAGGCTTTCTGAAAATGCTCCTTTACATGAATAACATAGAGGCAAAAGTCTCGGAAAGTGGTGATATGCATACTGTCAATGCCATATACCTTTCGCTTTAAACGATGACTCATTTCTTTGTTAATCGTAATTTCCCGATACAAATGCTTTTTTTATCTTTTGTTTAAATTCCGCTACTGCCTCATCCGTAAAAGGGTCCAGCAAAAGAAAATGGGAAAGCCTTTCACCGCCCATAATCTGATTTAATATTCTTTTTGAAAGAAGGGTGGTCTTCCCTGTCCCCAGGCCGCCACAATGAAAAAGGTTATCCTCAGCCTCCCGGATGTATTCCTCTTCCTTTGCTCAGTCCAAAAATTGCTTTCTTCTTTCCATCCATTTTCTTCTCCAAGAATCTTGTACCTTTTAAATTTTCCTCGCTATCATACCATAGAATTTTAAAAGCTAGAAAAAATAGGGCATCGTAAAAGCGATGCCCATCCTATTAATCCGCCTGGAAGACAGGAACAATCCCATACTTTCCAACTTATTTAAAAATCTCATCCAAAGACTTTCTTCCCATGTTTCTCACCTTCATCAGGTCATCCATGGTCTTGGCACAAAGGTCTTCCACCGTATTGATTCCGCTCTCTTTAAGCAGTTGTAGGAACGAACGCTGAGCTCCAGCTCATCAATGCTCTTGTTCAACTCGTCTCTTCCTGCCTCCTGGTTTTGCAACAGCAGCACCCTGCTCCTTTGCAGAGGTATCCATGTGCATAAAGAGCTGCAAATGGGTCTGTAAAATACGAGCCGCCAAAGATACGGCCTCCTCCGGCATCATGGTCCGGTCGGTGGTGACATCCAGAATCAAACGCTCTGTATTGCCCTGCTCTTCCACGAAGACATTCACCTTCTTTACAGGAGAATAAATCGCATCCACTGCAATCACGCCGATTGCAAGATCGCTGTGGTCTCTGGTGTTGGCTCCATCATAGCCCTTTCCCTTGCTGACCTTCATTTCCATGTAAATCTTGGCATCCTTACCGGATAAATGCGCTAAAACAAGGTCAGGATTCATGATTTCCACTTCGGAACTCACCTTAATGTCGGAAGCCTTAACTACGCCCTCTCCCATGTAATCCACATAGTCCATCACAGGGCTCCTCTCCGCTACCGGTATAGCGAAGTGCCAGGTTCTTCAAATTCATAATGATTTCGGATACGTCTTCCTTTACCCCGGGAATAGAAGAAAATTCATGATAGACACTATCCAGCTTTACTTCACTGACAGCAGATCCGGGCATAGAAGAAAGCAGAATTCTTCTTAAGGAATTCCCGAGAACCGTAGCCTCTCCCTTTGCTAAAGAATCACAAACGAAACGAGCATATCCCTGCTCCTCTACAAACTCTTTCACTTCCAAGACTGGTTTCATTATGTTTTCCATTCCACACTCCTACTAATCGCTTCTTTACTGAACCTATCTATTATACCTATTTTTCTCAAAATTTCGAGTAGTTTTTCTGTAATTCCTTAAAATAAATTTTATGCCGCCAGGTGCTTATCCTTCTCCAAGCTGTCTCCGGACTTCCTCACCAAAATCTCCTCCATAGGAACTTCCAGGAGCACACTCAAAGCAAACATATTGTCTAAGCTGGGCAAAAGCCTTCCCCTGCTGCCACTTGTACACTACCTGTGGCTCTAAAAATCCCATAAAAAGGGCAATATCCTTCACCTTCAAGCCCTTTTCCTTCCGTAAACGTTCAATGTTTTTTTCCCGGTGGCAAAAACGTCTATTACAGGGATATTCCACGTTAATCTTTGCTTCCATAACGAACTCCCTCCTGTAAAAATGAGAAAAACCCTGATAAAAAAATCAGCGGAAGCTGAACAAGCCAGTCTTCCGCAGTTAAGAAAAAAAAGCTGATGACGGGAATCGGACCCGTGACCTCCGCACTACCAATGCGACGCACTACCGACTGTGCTACATCAGCGCATCCTGAATAAATTCAGAACATTGCTAAAATACCATAAAGCAGTAGAACTGTCAATCAGTTTTTTTTTACTTTTTGCTTTACTTTGTCATGTAGGATTACAACATCACCTCCATATACGCTCTAAGCTTTTTGTCCACATGAAAAAAACTTGCGCATACTCCATGAGTTTATTCAGTTTCTTGTCCTTTCTTGCAACATATGTCTTTAGGGCTGTTTGGAAATCCTGTATCTCGAATCTACTTTTCGATCGCATCAAGTCACATATTGTACGCTCTAGGTTATAAATTGGAATCTCGTGACCCTGACATGTTTTAACATACTCTTTACCGATATCCATCAGCTCTTTCTTTACTGTAAATACCTTTATCCCATCCGCAACCAAGCGCGACGTACCGTACCCAGTATAAATTGTAAGGGTTCTTTGCATGGGCTCCCTATCAATTAAGCCATGATAATATAGTGCCTCATCGTGAGAATATACACCCCTGGGGACAACGTAGAGATAATATATAGAGATCATCTTCCCATGTCTCCGGAGAAACATAAACTCCATATGCCACTTTTTTTCAAACTTTTTTTCTTTTTATATCTATATAAGATATGTTTTGGGTATGCCTGCCTCTATAGCATCTTTTGCCAGTAAAATTCCTGATTCATCCACAATATTCTCTATGCTCATCATTTATCTCACCTGCTTTCGTACTAATATTGTATATTATATTAGCACGAAAAGTAAATATCAGGATTATTCTTTATGCTCACTTTTTCCTTTATCTCTATTTTCCTCTCCCTCCTCTTGCACTTTCCAATAAATCCTATACAATGTATTTTACTGAAATCAATTTCACTGAAATTGATTTCACCGAAAATTAATTTCACTAAAATATTTTTAATCTATTTATTCTGTAAACTACCACCGACTATAGTATAGAAAGGAAAAAGCCAAAAAAAATGACAGAAATCTTTCGAGGAAGACAGGCAGAGCTAAAGATTCTCCGCAAGAAATTTGCAGTTCCGGGATTTATGATGATCGTTCTTTACGGTAGAAGAAGAATCGGAAGACCATGCTAATCAATAAGTTTATGCAAGAACAAGATTGCAAATGCATTTCCTTTTACCTCTGTAGAACGGGGAGAAACGGAATTACTTTCCTTAATGACAGAGGCAGTCCTTAGCGCATTGGCTCCGGAACTATTAGGAAATATCAGCTTTAACAGTTTTGAAACCCTTTTCGAATATATCGGAAAATCGGCAGAAAAAGAACGAATCATCTTCTTTATTGATGAATACCCCTATCTTGCCAAGCAATGCCCTATATTCAATCTGTCTTACAAAAGATTATTGATACCAAATGGAAGTCTACACAGCTTTTCTTTATCCTCTGCGGCTCTCTTGTAAGCTTTATGAAGGACGAGGTTCTGGCAGAATCTGCGCCTTTACATGGCAGAAGTAATCTGGAACTTAAACTTAAGCCTTTTAACTATTTGGAAACTGCAGAGTTTTTAGAAGAATATAGCTTAGAGGACAAAGCGATAGCCTATGGACTAACGAATGGCGTAGCCAAATATATAGAACAATTTGATCCGCGTCTATCTTTGGAAGAAAATATCTTGGAACAATTCTATTCGATTGGAGGATATTTCTCCGAAGAACAGATTAAAACGATTGTCAGCAGCGAAAGACAAAACCCGGGACTCTATAACTCCATTATATCTGCTGTAGCCACAGGTCACACCAAGTATAACGAAATTGGAGGATTTGTAGGAACCGAGGACATCAACTACCCCTTAAAAGTTCTATGCAATGCAGAAATTTTAGAAAAAAGAATGTCAAAGAAACCGTACTATGTTTTAAATGACAGCATGACAGAATTTTGGTTTCGCTATGTAAACCGAGCCACCAGTCTGATTAATGCAGGAAATGGTGCCGCTTATTACTACGCCCATGTAAAAAACAATCTGCATGATTTTATGGGTAAAATTTTCGAAAAGATTGCCAAGGAATTTCTAATGCTCCATGCCGGGAAGGATGATTTCCCTATCCTTACGGAAATAACAGACTTTCAAGACACCGTTAAGAACGAATCAAAAGAGCTTATTCCTATAGAAATTGATTTACTGGGAAAAAGTGGCAAGAATATCCTTCTCCTTGGTGAGTGCAAGTTTAAAAATTCCCCTTTGATAAAGCGGAATATGAAAAAGCTTTTTGGAAAAAATTAAATACATTCCCGCCACTCATCCCTTAGTCTGTATTTTTCTCTGGGAGGATTTTACTGATTATGTCAGAAAGAAAAACGCAAAGAACTGCAAACTAATCAGTATAGAGGATATGTATCGTTTATAAAATAAAAATAGCTATACATTATTCACCAACTATAATGGGTCTGAAATTTGGGTTCGCTCTCACTAAGATCTACTTATCTGAGAGATTGTCTATTTCAGACCCTTTATATGTTAAAAGATATTTAAACTTCTACTGAATTCGAACTAAGACCATCTTCCTTTCCTTGCTCTTTTTAAAGAGAAGATTCGTTCACGTTCAGCTTTTAATTTTTCAAATTCTTTTTTTAAATTCTTTGTCTTTTAACAACTCTTTTGTTAGATTTTGTAAATCACTCATATTTATCTAATCCCATATCTCTCCAGAATATAATCCATATCCTTATCTCCTCTTCCGGAAAGGTTAATGAGGATAGAGCCCTTATTCATCTGCTTTGCTAGCTTCATGCCGTAAGCCACCGCATGGGAGCTTTCAATGGCGGGAATGATTCCTTCCATTCTGGAAAGGGTGAAGAAGGCATCAATGGTTTCGTCGTCATTGACCACATCGTACTTCACTCTGCCAAGGTCATGTAAGAAGGCATGCTCAGGGACCGGAGGAGGGGTAGTCAAACCGCTGGCAACGGAATATACCGGCGCCGGCTCGCCCTTTTTCATCCTTTAACATAATACTGTTAAAGCCGTGCATAACCCCCTCTTCACCATAGGTAAGGCTGGCTGCATGGTCTCCAAGAGCTGTTCCTCTTCCCAGAGGCTCCACACCGTAGATGGTCACAGGGTCATTTAAGAAGCCGGAGAAAAGCCCCATGGCATTGGAACCGCCGCCCACGCAGGCCACGATGGCATCCGGCAGCTCTCCCGTCATTTCCAGGAACTGCTCTCTGGCTTCGATACCCACAACGCTCTGGAAATCTCTTACCATCATGGGGAAAGGATGAGGCCCAACCACGGAGCCTATGCAATAGATGGCATCCTTATACTCCTTCATATAGGCGGCAAATGCAGCGTCCACCGCCTCTTTCAGAGTCGCCAGTGCCATCCTTCACCTCCACCACTCTTGCACCCAGAATCTTCATTCTGGCTACGTTTTGACGCCTGCTTCTTGATGTCCACAGCCCCCATGTAAATATCACATTCCATACCGAAGTAGGCTGCTGCGGTAGCTAAAAGCTACACCGTGCTGTCCCGCACCGGTCTCCGCAATCACCTTCTTCTTGCCCATGTACTTAGCCAAAAGCACCTCGCCCATGCAGTGATTTAACTTGTGGGCACCGGTATGATTTAAATCCTCACGCTTTACATAAAGCTGTACGCCAGTGTTGATCTTCTCGGAGAGTCTTTCCAAATGAGAAATGGGTGTAGGTCTACCCTGAAATTCCTTACGAATTCTTCTTAATTCCGCAATAAACTTTCTGGACTTGGAAATCGTCTGATAGGCATGGTCGATTTCCGCCATAGCCTTCTTTAATTCCTCAGGAATGTAGGCGCCGCCATACTTTCCGAAGTAGCCATTGGCATCCGGGTAGTTCTTAAAAGTAAGTTTCAAAAATCCACATTATTCATTTGCATAGTTCTCTCCTTTTCTTTTCCGGTGTTTGACAGAGCAATGATGAAGCAGTTTTCCGAAAGCTCCACTCTTACAGCATAAAAAAATCCGCTATGCTGGCAATTTACATGGAATTAAGCCATATGTAAAGCTGAATATTATTACAATATTTTTTTACCAATTACTGTGTGAGAGCAATGGAGCATTTCATCCAATGCAGCTAAATCTTAGCTCCTGTTGATATCCCTTTACAGTTCTTCCAGAATAAACGGTAGCATATAAATAGGGATAAAAGCTTCAGCATCTCCTCATTACCGAGATCCTTTTGAGACAAGAGAATTTCCTTCGAAATATATTTAGAATACTTTTTTTGAAACTCTTTAATCGATTTATGACTGCCTAAACCGGAGGATTTTACCTCTATGGGAATGAGTTTCGTTTTTGTGCTAAGCAAAAAATCAATCTCATAATAAGAAGAAGTCTTATCTTGTTTCCAAGTATGATAATAAAGACCTTGGTCGGAAGCCGTAATCATCTGCGCTACAGCATTTTCATATAAATATCCTAAATCCGCAGGAAGAGAATCACTCAATAACTTGTTATAAATATTCTCATCCGTTTCTCCGGAAGAATTGAAAATCATGGTGGTAAATAAGCCCGTATCTGCTAAATACAGCTTAAAGGTATCATTGTCTCTGGTTTGGGGTAATGCAATACTTGGATTAAGGACATTGTAGGAAGCCACTACAGTCTTTGAATCCAATAAATCATACAAGCGCTCTAAATCTTTATTAATCTTCTTTTTCCCGGTAGCCGCAGAGATAACATAGCTTCTTTTGCCTGTTGCCAGCTGAGTAGGAACCGAATCATACATTCTTCCGATTAGTCCTGTGCCATCAATTTTGAAAAAATCATCTTTATACAGATTAATGATTTCTCGCTTTACTTCATCAATTTCCTGAAAATTCTTTCCCTCCACATAGGCTTCCACCGCCTGGGGCATTCCTCCCACAGCCATGTATATCCGAAAATCCCGCATCAGCTTTCTGTTTAAGGAATTTCCCACTGCCTTACCACGCTGATATAATTCCCGTAAAACAGAATAAGTATCATTTCCGATTGCCCACATAAATTCTTCATAGTCCATAGGATAAATGGGTATCTTCATTTCCTCGGAGGGAAGTACGATATCTTTGACATTTTCTTGATGCTGATTAAGGATCCGGTCTCTATATAATCGTATCTTCCATCTGCAACAAGATACTTTTATAGCTTGGCGAACCTTAGGCATAAGCTGAATCTCATCAAAGATAATGACAGATTCCCTTTTATACAAGCTTATGCCGGTTGCAGTCTGTAATCGGAGGAAAAAGATATCCGGATCTGCTATATCTTCAAACACATCCAAAATCTCTTTTCCTGACATTGGCAAAATCCACTTTAATGTAGGATTTGTATTCCTGTTTTGCAAATTCCTCGGCAATCGTAGACTTTTCCAACTCGTCTTGCTCCTCTAAAAGGACAGAGTACTTCGGTGCCTTTTTCTCTTTCCAATATTTTAGTTTGTCAAATGCTTTCCTTTTAAACATAGCTTATCTCCGCAAATCATGATATTCCCTATCTTCCATGGTTAAATATAGTATACTGCCGTTTTTAAGAAGATTAGAAGCACTAAAAACTACCGTTTTTAGAAGATTAAAAGTGCAATAAACTACCGTTTTTAGGATATTGGAATTATAACTACCGTTTTTAGGATATTGGAATTATAATTTTTCATCATCGTTATTAATTTCTTTTAGTTTTTCAAGATAATCAAGCATTTTTCACGCTTTATTTTTGAGATAAATTCGCCATTTCACTACCTCACCTTATTTATAAGATTTTTAATCAAATCTTTATCTTCTATCTTAGTAATTCCAAAACTCTTTTTCCCTGCATCCTAATTGATGCTCCAATATGATAGACTTCAGTTTTATCTATAATTAAAAAAATCTATCATGAAAATCTGTAGTAGTTTTAACCAAAAAGTTTTGGATATTGAGCATTAAATTTCGTTATATCTTTTTGTCGATAAGCTCCCTTTTGCCGGCTGTTGCAACAATGATTCTACACCTTTATCTTTCTTGCACAGAATATTTAAAGTATGTACATCCACATAGTTATCAATTAGGATTATTTCTTTCTTAGCCTTTTGGACAAGCCCTACAATAAAACTGAAAGCATCATATATTTGCCCGTCGAAAAAGATATTTTGTTTTACTTCAGTATTAGTCGCTATATAATTAAATACTTTTTCCAACTTCTGATCTGTTTCTAATTGCTTTTAACTCTACTCTATCAAGACGAGCAAACATCTCTTTGTTTGAAAGAAGAAATTTTCTCATCTTCACAAAGCTATTCATAATTTTAATACTCACCTCTACTGCAATGTCACTTTTCAGAACAGCGGAAAGCATTGCAATTCCTTGTTCAGTAAATGCATAAGGGATTTGATGAGGAATGTTTCAGCGTTTTTGAATCGGTCGCAATTTGCGACCAGTTCATCCTTTTCTTTATCAGAGCTTAAAGCAAAAATTCTGCTGGGAATCTACCTGAATTTCTTTTTACTTGCTCGTTAAGTCTTTTTGTTTGAACTTGATACAAGCTAGCTAAAGTCCTATCTATCATTACTTGTTTCCCTCGAAATGTGTAAATCATATTCTGTATGTCACTATTACCAATTATTACGAGATTTTTATTTTCCGGCATATATACCTCCATCTATTTCCTCTGATCAGTCAAAACTTACGATAGGTTAATTTTTATTTGAACTTGAGCTTCCATTTAAGAATTTTAAATTTATTATTCATCTTTAGACTCTCTGATAATCGAAACCATTTCTCCAAAAATCAACACCTAGTTTTGTCCCTATACGATACAAAAAACATCCATACTTACAAACTCTCCTCTTCCCATTTTAGATACTGTTGCTGGAGACAATTCACAAGCCTTTACCAAGTGTAGCAGTCAAGAAAAAGTAGACACGAAAAATGTTTTTCCTTTTTCTTTTCAAAAAGTGGACACTTACTACACTTTTTAACTATTATGTATTTTTAGAAGTAGACATACAGCATGTTTTTACTCATCTTACTTTTCAAAAGTAGACACATCTTTAGAATTCGCTTGTTTACGGCGCTTCTGCACAAATTTAGACTCTTCAGATAGCACTCTGTTCTCAAACGTATTTTGTCTTCCTAACTCTCCCTTGTAATAGCGCTTACGATAATTAACTGGTGTATCATAGCTAAGAGCATAGCAAGGACGATGATTATTGTAGAAATCAACATACCTTGCAAGTACTTCCTCAAATTCATCTTTTCGGCTGCATTCACTAATTTTAAAGTCAATATACAGTTCTTCCTTCATCCTGCCATTAATAGATTCATTAACAGGATTATCCGTGGGCTTACCTGCTCTGGACATGGATCTAACAATCACTGTATCTTTAATCAGCTCATTATAGGCAACCGATGCATAGACACTTCCTTGATCCGTGTAGCAGTCAAGAAAAGTAGACACAAAATCCGAAGTACTTAATAGTATCGCTTTCTTCAATGCGGCAAGTAATAACTCTTCTTCTCTCCTCTTCCTTCTATCACAATCAGACCTTCCTCCTGCATCTCCCGGCTTAACAAGTAGGCTCTTGTCTTTCTAATCTGTAGGAGCTCCTGTAGTTCCTTTTCACTCATACTCTTATGTTCCTCAAGATACGAAAGTACAGTTTTTTTCTGTAAAGAGAGCGCTTTATAACTACTTTGCTGTTCCATCATAAACATCGGGCCTATATCCAATGGAACGGAAAGATAGGAACAAGAATTCTTTGCTTTCTTGTCCTTCTCGTTCTGTTTCGGCTCACTATTTCTATTGGGTAAGATCACTTTAAAAGTGTTGGGGGTAATGATAAACTCCGGTTTTTGATCGCAGTCTTTATATGCCCGATACATCTTTCCAATTCCCGTACCATAAGACTCTATCAACTTTAAACGAAGGCAGAGCTCTGCAAGCTTTTTATTTCTGGGTAAAGAAATTCCATTACAAATATCCTCTTTACTCAGACCTGCCAGTAAACCGCCGAGAGAAATAAATTCCATACAAGCATCATTGGCATTAATAATAATGCTTCCACTAAAGCTATAATCTCTATGAATCATGGCATTCAGCAAAGCTTCCCGCAAAGCTTCTTCAGGATAGTCTGTTAAATCAATCCTTTCTAAGCCAGAGAATTTCGCCGCAGTACGATTCACCAGCTGAAGATAGTCATAGCCCTCCTCTAATTGCCGGAAAATAGATCCTGAAAATTCCCTTCTATCCTTGAATATACTTTTTGTCCTCTCCGTCAAATACGGCAATCTTCAGGGTATGTTGACATTGATCTGAAAGAATCCATGCCAGATTGGTATACTGCTTATCTTCGGGATTCCGTAGACCTAAGGAAGTAAACTTTTCTTCTGACAAAGGAAGTTCTCTTCTGAAAGCTCTCTTTCATTGCTGAAAAAGTTAATTCCTGATTCATCGCACGAAGCTCTTCAAAGTCATCTACATCTTTAAAAATCAATCTATTTTCACTTTCATATTCCACGGAATCACCTCCTTTACTCCCTATTATAATCGCATTTTTACTATTATTCAATCATAAAAATGAATATTCATATTTATGATTCCAAAAGTGAAAATGAGATATCACATCTACGCGTGCGATATATCATTAAAAATCAAAAAAATCCCCGGACAATACCCTTTTCAGAGTATCTGTCCGAGGACTTTTTATACTACTTTTTTATTACTTGCAGGACTTTAGTTCCTTTAGAATTCTTCTTTCTTCTTCATGCCGAAAAGCAATCGCTCGGGAGAAGAGAATAAATGCTGTGAAAACCATAGCAAGTGGTTTTGCCTCATCCACAACTCCTGTTGGAGAAATGGGGTCTTTCACATTTCTAAACTGAATAACTTGCTTTGAACCATCCGCGTTTCTTCCCAATAGTTTTTTCTTGGTGAAACGGAAGCCCTGGGCATCGGTTGCTTGTTCTAATATATAACCGGTACTTACGGAAGGTAGATATCCTGAAGGATTCTCACCTGCCATATAGTAATAAGTCTTTGGCAATAAGAATTCTATAGCCTGATCATGCTTCAAGCTAAAACTGATGGTTGCAGTTCCAGGATCAAAGCTGATAGTACTCTTTGTTGCCGCAGGGAAATCCGCTTTAATGGAATCGAAATCACTTTGTGTAATAGGCTGATTCACTGCCTTAAAAAGCTTTAATCGGAAGGGGAAAACTTGATTTTTATCTGCCATTTCTCCACTTACCTGCTTTTCAATTCGAAGAACCTGTCTATCCTCCCGTTCATAGGTATTCTGCACGTTGATTTGTTTTGTTTCATTCTTACCCATGCTCACGGTAGCAATTTCATAGTTTCCGGAAGTGACTTTGCTATCGTCTCCGGCAGTAATTGCCATTTTCTTAAAATGAAGCTGTGATCCTCCAATGACAGGATTCTGTCCGGAAGCACTAATGGATTCTTCCACCTGATACTTTCTGCCGGGAATGAGACCATTAATGCTTAAGACATACTGTTTCTTTCCCCCCTGCATTGTTGCTTGTAAAGTTCCTGCACCTGCAGGATTTTCCGGTGTTAAATTTTTACCGGTTCCGGACAATTTAGTTCCGTTTAACTCTTCCGAAACAAGATATCCTAAAAGCAGAGCTGGTAGCTGACTTTGTCATTGTAAAGCGCTTCACTTCTCGATAATTGGTACTTCCTGAATCTGTTCCTTCAAAATGAAGGAAGTATTCTTTAAAAGCTCCAACTCTTCGGTAGAGCTATTCGTTCCCACGAAGGACTTTTACAATTCTAAAGGGTGCCCTGGTTCAATCTGCACAACAGGCTTTCTGGTATTTCTTCTGGGTGAATCCTCCTTTGTATTATTGTTCTTATAGCGAACATAACTTAAGTAAGCACCTTCGTTAGAATAAAAACCGTCTTTTTGGGAGGAAGTATGGAAAGTTTCCTCCGGTGTCTTTTGGTAGAGATACCACTGGTCTGTTCTTATATCTCCCAGCTTTACAGTTGAAGTACTATCCGGAGTCCTTGTACCGGAAGTATTGGAACCGTTAACATTATCCAGATAACCGATATCACCGCCTGACGCTATGATCTGGCGCTCTGTTTCCTTGTCAAAGTAGTCCATAAAATTCTTTTGGTATTTCTCATAGGCTTTTATGGTCGGCTTAACATTAATAACCAGACGGAACTGATAATTCTTCGGCATACTGAAATCATCTGTTGTGTCCGCTTTTAGCTTTACAATATGATTGTTCTTATCATACTCAATCTGCACATCTTTCAATCCCTGGAATTCCGGTAAAGACTTTGGAGCTGCTATCTTTCCTCCGGCAATAGGCTTTCCATCATCGTCAGTTTTCCAAACCTCCCAACGAAGCTTTGCTGCTCTATCCGTAGGATTATCGGGATCAAAAGTTCGGCTCTACATTCTCACTAAGCTGATCCCAGATTTCAAAGGTATTGATTCTAACCTTCTGAATTTTTGCCCTAAGGTTCTTGATAATATCCGGAATTTTATTGATATCGCTTGCATCGATAAGTTCTTTCTCAACACCTGTTCCTAAAGGTTGTTCCTAGGATGTCCTGCAATAAACCACTTTAGTCTGTGCCGTTAAAAGCTGAAGATGGTTCCAGTTATTAAAAAGCGCAAAACCTATAGAATAAAAAGCATCAATATCCCAAGCTGTGCCAGTTTTCCTCTGGCATAGGTCATAGCTATGCTCTTGATAGGCTCTTCCACCACCATAGGACCATCCATCTCCTAAGGGATAATTAGAACGATACTTCCCAAAGTTAAGTCCAAAAGCACCTCCCAAGTAAGCTTCCATTTCATAGAGTTGTCTGCCCTCTGCATCCTTAATCGGAAATTCATTCGGTTCAATATAAGAATAGGTTGGATCATGGGCAGTAAGCATTACTACGATTCTCTTAGAATTAGAACGAATGGCAACGGTGCCACTTCCTTCAGTTTTCTTGTCCTGAAAATCTTTTACTCCGGATAATCCTGCACCGTAGTTTAAACCGCTATCTTTGGTTGTTTCCAATGTGATCTCGTTTACCTTCTCTTTGAACTTAGTACTATCTCCGGTAAAACCATACACCATTCCTCCATCATTCCAAGGCTCATCTTTTACATCCGTGATTGTAAGGTGTTTAACACCCTCATTGTCAGTCGTAACTTTAATATTGCCATCTTGTTTTTTTTCATATGTCACCTCTCTGTTTCCTCCCATAGTAGAGAGGGCGAAGTGAGTATCATAATTTGGATTTTTACTGAGCTGATCCACCAAACTATTGATAATTTCACGTCCCTTAGTATGACGACTATTACTGTCATTGGGCTTATATAAATTATCATCCGGCTTCTGTAGACAATCATTGATAGAATAATTGTACGGAAATGCCATAAAGGAAGAACGATCATAGACGAAGATGACATCTAAGGGAGTTTTTTCCTTGTTTTCCGCAATAGCTTCTGCGGTAAGACTTAAGTCATAACTGCCATCTGTATTTTTTGTAATAAACTTCTCCTGTCGCATATCGGCTTGCTTTTCTTGATAGCTATGGGTTCTTGGTGCCTGGTCAAGCTGATAAAAGAAATAGTAATACTTATAACATGTTCCGTGATAATTGTTCCACTGACTCCTCTGGCGTACACTCATTTTTCCCCACTTATTATATTGTGCTGTAGAAATACTGTAGCGAGAAGTGAGGTACATCATCGGATCATTCCAAACCACCTGTTCTCTATCATTTCTATCTTTCCATTTTGCACCGGGATAAACCATTGTATGACGCTTATATCCGGGAATATCCGGATACCCCTGTAACAATGTCCTTGTTGGGATAATAGGCATTTAATGGACAATCCTTACTTACCCAAAATGAAAAGTTTTCCGGATACTGGGAAAGATCAATTACTCTTCTTCGCAATTTCTTGGTAATCTCCATCCAAGTAATAAAACCATGCAAGCCACTTGGCACTGGCTCCTTCCCCCCAGTTAATCGTAAATACAGAGAAACTGTCAACCTTAAATTCTCTAATGATTTCTTCAGTGTCTGTATCGGATTGTTTTTGCTTTTCCTCTTTTTCTGCTTTTGTCCTCTTTACTTTCCTGTTTTTCTTCTGTATCAAGTTTACTGCCCTTAGTATCAGAAACTGTTTCAATATAAGCGATATTGCCACTATCTTTTTCTTCTACAAGGTGATGAATAGCAATATCCTTCTGATCTACTTCCTCCGGCAATATATCTTTAGAAATATACAATCGCACAGATACAGGAAGAAGTGGTTCAACCTCTACACCCTCTTTATTCACAAAGTGAATATCCGAGAAAAGAGATTATCATAGATTCCCCTATTCTTTAAAGCCTGTACTTCCTTTTTCTTTTAAAAACTTCTGTATTGTTTTCTTCCTCAGTTTCTACGTCATTGGGCTTTCTTAACTTCTGCACTTCCAGCTGTACTTCCTCCGAAAAATGCCTCTTTTTCATAGAAAACCTCCACTGTTCCGAATCTTCTACTTTTTATTTTGGCTGTTTCTTCCCAATTCATTTAAACTATATTCTTGAACCTGTACTGTCCGAAGTTCAGGAGCATATAACCAGATTTTCCTTCATCTCCTGGTACAAGGTTTTTCTTGACTCATCCTGTCCTAATCCAAAGGATTTTTACTTCCTGTAAAATCTGATTTTGCCATTTTATTTTGACTTTTTCACTTTTTACCTTCGGATAACTATTCTTATCTACCAGAAGCTGATATGTAAGGTCTTCCTCCCGCATTTTCATAAAGAAAATATATCAACTCGGTTCCACGAATCTGATAATTTTTCTACTAAAAACATCAGAAATGAAGTCTGGCTTCTTCCGGGCATGACATTTTTCCTTTTTCCTCAGTTTCTTTTTGTAGAAGTCTCTACTGACGTAAGCTCACCGAGAGTTCCGCCTCTTCTGATGCTTGACTCTCTTCGAAAGTAGATAATTCACTAGGGGAAGCGACTTGCTCCTCTCCTGCTCCTACAGTTGTGGTATTATTAACTTCATTTTTCTTCTGAATTCTTCATTTGTTTTTATGATTCTCTCAGAAAAACGAATACTATCAGTAAACCACTCCGGCTTAACCCCGGACAAAAAGTGTGGTAAAGGAAGAATCTTTAGAAAATAAAGCCACTTGATCTAGCTCCTGTTTTCTCCAAATTTCTCTCTGCTCTACCGGATCAAACTCTACAAAAGGCAATGAATTTTTCCCACCATTTTCTATTGGCAAATTCGACATTCCATCAACGCACTCATCCAAGGGAATTTCTAAACCTTCTTTGTCTGTAGAAAAATTCCACGGTATTGATCTAAAATCTCGCATCCCTACTGTAGCTCATCTCTCCTTCATCCAAGGAAACAGGCTCACCTTCCTGTATAGCCTGTTGCGCCAATTCTCGTAGACTATCTCCATTAAAATGCAGTTTTACACGATTGACAGCAGCTTCTAAATAATTATCCTTACTTCCAAACTGCTCTTCTTTGTTTGGAGAACCTCCCTGTTCTTCCTGTGCATCTGCCGATAGCACGAGTCCATGAGAACCTGTTAAAACAAGGCAAAGTACTGATAAGCATGGAAAGCTTTGGCTTTCCAATTCTTTGGACCTGTATTCCTTCTCTTTTGCGAAGTACTCTCATTTGTCATCCTCTCTCTCTATTCTCCGGCTTCACGAGATTTTTCCGGAATTTCTTCCAAAAATGCAGTGTCATGCCGTCCGAGAAAGTACTAAATAAATACCCTTTTCTTTCTCACACTACAATATCACTTTTTGAAAAAATTATAATAGAGTTTTTCGCAAAATGCATTTTTATTTTTAATTTCTTTTTATTTTTGAAAAGCATGCAAAGAATCCTTTCTTCTCGATTAGTCTTTCCTCCACAGTGCCTTATTCTCATTAAGTAGAAATTTTTCAACGGAAGTATTTCGACAAAAAGAGAGATAGTATTAATTTTTAATAATTTATCCTCTTTTTATCCTTTTTGCACACTGTTTATCTATAAAGCAAGTTCTAGCTCATACTTTCTCTTATCTCTTCTAGTACCTCACTTGCAGGCGTAGTCCTTCCGCAGCAATATCTTCTTCAGAGCGTTCTATTTTACTCATAAATATCTTCTTCATCTTCTATATCTTTTAGTAATTCAGCAAATGAGGAATAGCTTTTTATTTGGTGTATTCTTTAGCTGCTCTACTTCGCGCAGAGCCTCACTAGTAATCTCCAAGTTAGTTTTCTTCTCAATGAAAGCTTCTTCCTTCATCATCTCTCTACTCCTTCCCATCATTGCTGGACATATTTATAAACCAAACTCCAAAAGCAAAGCTTGTAGATACTCCTGATCTGTAGAAGATTTCTTTAATATCATCAATTCTACCATGTTCTGCCAACAATCCCATTAATTGTATTACCTTTTGTTTAGCTATAATTTCTTCTTCCCTACCTTTTTCTATTCCTTTTTCTATTCCCTCTTTTAGCGCTTTTTTCCTGTAATTCTCTAATAGAACGTTCATTTCTTTGCCTCCTTTCTCATTGGGCTTTGCATTTTTTAGTAGTGCAACTCTCCTTGATAATATACCCGAATTCATTTGCTTTGTTTCTGTTACATGAAAATCTTCGGCTAATTTTCCCAAGGGACTATTATCCACATAGGATGTATTAAAATAAATAATATGAGTCATCCCAAAAACGGCTTTCCGGATTCTTGTATTGTTCTTTCTATATGATAAATCTAAGTTGCCCATAAAGCACATCATTTGCTGTAATAAATATAACATAGGATTTGGGTAATTGCGAAAAATGATTTCCTTTTTTTAGATAGTGCATATCCATTAGACCGGCATGATAGCGCGCTCGTTTAGGCTCTGCTCCGGAAATGTTATTTTGAATTTCGATATTGTAAATATTATTATCCCCATCTTCGCAGAGTACTGTCTAATATTGAAAGAATGTCCATGGAGATTCGATAAATTTTTGAAGACTTTGTTTTTCAGCTTTAATGTAGAATCGCCCATGATAATTTGCAAAATATATTCTGTACATTCCTTATCTTGCAAAACCACTTTCATAAATAAATCATCCATGAGCGTAAGAGAAGAAATGATTTTTGCTTTTCCACAATATCATTTTCAACTTTAGATTTAGGCATGAGTTCCTCCTTATAGTGAAAAAGAAATATTAGATTAAGAGAATACTATGAATAGAAACATAGAACTTTATCCTAGTATACGACCTTCATTCAAAATCACCTATACTCCACATTCGGATAATATCCGTAAATGGAGTAGGTTTTTGATATGGGACTCAAAGCCTATAAATGGCGTAGGTATACCATTTATAGCTTCTCTTAATCTAATGCTACTGACTGATATTATAGAAAAGCAAAAAGAAATCTCAAATCACCGCCTTATCCAAGAGGAAATCAATCAGATTGATATGCAAAACGCCATAGTCATCATACCAACGTTTTCCTATGTCTCTGCGCACCAAAACTTTAGGAAAAGAGTCACCGGTAAGTGAAAACGGTCTAAGCTCTATTTCTGTCTTTTTTTCTTCATGGGCATAGCGTAAGCGGATTGAATATAGTTTCTCTTGCCGCCGGAATTTTACCACAAAGTCAATCTCTCGAGCCGTCCGAACGGAATTTCCTTTTTCGTTTTTTTCTCTGGCATACACTACTCCCACATCCACGGAAAACTGTCTTACCATCAATTCATTATACAAAATATTTTCCATGATATGAGTCATCTCCTGTTGCCGAAAACCGATTCTGGCATTTCGAAGCCCGATATCCTCACAGTAATATTTATTGGGAGAGTCAGTAGGCTTTTCCCTTCACATCATAGCGTTTGCTTTCCGAGAGAGGAAGGCATCTTCCAAATGTCCGATATACGCTCGAATAGTGTTTGGGGAGACGGAAATGCCTTGCTTGGATTGCAAGGTGTTGGCCAGCTTTGCCGGATTCGTAAGAGAGCCTATGGAAGAACAGAGCAGATCCAAAATCTGCTCTAAGATATCCTGCCTTTCTATCTTTTTTTCTTTCCACGATATCCTTAATATACACCTCTGAAAAGAGGGATTTTGAGGTAATTCATCTTTGCAGCTTCGTTGGGTCTGGATAAGATTAAAGGCATCCCCCCATAAAAAGCATAGTCGTCAAAGGCTTCATTTTTATCTCCTCCCACTGCAGAATAGTATTCTAAGAAGCTTAAGGGGTGGACACGAATTTCATCGCTTCTCCCTGAAACTCCGTAAGAATATCACTGAAAGCATCTTGAATTGCTTCCCCGTAACATACACATCCAAATTCGGAATGGAACGTAAATCATTTAAGGCATCATAGAAGTTAATCTTCTTTCCCTCCGGATTGTAGGGATTCGGGACTTCATCGGACATCTGAATTTCATCAATAAAAAGGGTAATGTTCTTCTGTTGTTCCGGAAAGCTTCTCTCTAACAAAGAACTTAAGCGGAGAGGGATCCCCAAATTGAATGTCTTTCGCCAAATCCCAGTTCAATGCTGATGATCTGCTTCCTTCACCTTATGATTCAACAAATAATCTTTATATAACTTCTTCAACAAAATAGGACTTTCCGCATCGTCTGATTCCGGTAATCACTTTAACCAAGCCAGTCAAAAGCGATAGGATATAAGCTGATTTAAATAGCTATCTCTTTGGATTTCGCAAACCGTCTCCTATTGAATTTCATTGCCTTTAAAAAGGCTTTTTATAATCAATACTATAACTTCTATTCGACTCTTATACAAGATACTTTCTGTTGACCTGCCAGGAATAATCTACTGACTTCTCCGAACATATCTTGCTTTCCTCCCTATATAGAACTTCTTACTTTTTCTTCCTGAAGCCATTGCCCCACCTTCTCTTCAGTGATACACTTACACAGGCTTATGCGAGTTTTTACTTGCAAAATTCAAGAGAAAGGAAGGAAAATGCAAATGAAAAGCAGCGACGACACGGATCCTGAGTACCTATGATATTTCCATGGGGCAGGGATTTGTGAATATCATCAATCCTTCCTTCTGATCGGATAAATCGTGAAAAATATCATAAGTTCTTTTCCCCTGTGTCCATAGTTTTTGGGAAGGAGCTTACATGAACGAAGAAGAGAGAGTTTTTACAGGATTACCAGCAGGAAATTCTGGATATTTTTGCGAGACTGGATGATCCCGCAGTGAAGAAAAGAGCGTTTGGAAGACTACCATGCCAATGATATGACCTCCTGTCTTCCGGAGCTGACAAAAGAAGAACGAGAAGTTTTCTATTCCTTATTGGATATGGAAAGCCTTGCGGAAATGATGGAGTACGCAGAGGATGCCGGGGCAATATCTGGAGGAAATGGATGCGCAAAAAGGCTGCCGACATTCTGGTAAAGATGGAGCGGATGATGCGGTAGACTTATTAAAGGAAAACCGAACCGGATATCAAGAAGTACTGGATTTCTCGCATGCCTTTAGAAAATCGTAAAGAATTACAGTCTTTGGCATCCTATAGCGAGGACTTAATCGGTTCTCGTATGACCACCAATTTTCGTGTCTTTGGAAAGCAATTTTGAATATCCGAGAAGCCATGCGTTCCTTGATTGAGCAGGCTGCGGAGCATGACAATATTTCCACCCTTTTATGTGGTGGATGAAAATGAATCTATTACGGTGCGGTAGATTTAAAGGATATCATTATCGCCAGAAAGGATACCAAGCTCGAAGACATTACCGAAACCGCCTACCCCTTTGTTTATGCGGATGAGCGGATTGAGGATTGCTTGGAAAATATCAAGGCTTACTCCGAAAACTCCATTTCCCGTACTGGGAGAGGACAAGGAAATTCTCGTGTAATCACCGCCCTAGATATCCTGGAGGTTTCCGATGACGAGATGGCGGAAGACTACGCTAAGTTGGGAGGTCTTTCTGCGGAAGAGGATTTAAATGAGCCCATTCGAGATAGCGTGAAGAAACGTCTTCCCTGGCTGATTATGCTTTTGTTCCTGGGACTTTGGTTTCTACCGTAGTGGGACTTTTTGAAACCGTGGTAGCTCAGCTCACCATCGTCATGACCTTTCCAATCCCTGATTTTTGGATATGGCGGGAAATGTAGGAACTCAGTCACTTGCGGTAACCATCCGTGTCTTAATGGATGAGCAATTAAAGTGACGAGACAAGCTGAAGCTGATTGTAAAGGAAATGAGTATCGGCGGCATTAACGGATTGGTCTTGGGATTTTTCTCCTTAGTGGGAATCAGGGGCTTATATCTTTCTTTAAGCATATGCCCCTCCATGTCTCCATCGGAATTGCCTTCTGTATCGGCATTTCCCTATTACTGGCTATGGTTATCTCCTCCTTTGTGGGAACCATCGTCCCCATCTTCTTTAAGAAGATCGGCGTAGACCCGGCAGCAGCCTCCGTACCCAGTGATTACTACCATCAATGACCTGGTGGGAGTGGTAAGCTATTACGGACTGACATGGCTATTAATTTTTAGAGATTATGCAGATTAAAGTAGCATAGTATGACATAAGAAAAACCGCTCTATGCCCTTATGAATCAAGGGCATAGAGCGGTTTAATGTTTTTACAGATGGAGAAGGATAGAATCTAAAACCAAAAATAATCTGTGGGCTTTTCCGCAGTATAGCTTTGTGCTACGGGTTAATCTGAGCCCGTGGGTACTTGCGAAAAACGAAGGCACTGAAGTTTTTCGCTTAGTACCCCTACGAGGCGATGTTAGCGAGAGCGTGCCCCGTGTACAAAGCTATTCGGCGGAAATGCAATAATACAGTTGTTTTACTCTCTATCATTCTCTTTTTTGACCTTTGATTCCAAAGGGCATAGACCTCCCTTCCGGAAAGTCTTTTCCGATCATAGCCGGAAGGACTCGCCCTTGATAAAAGAGCATGGGTAAGCCGTTCATATAAGCTAATCCCTGTTCCTTTTGCCTGCTGTAAAAGTTTCGTTTCCGAGGGATGGTAAATACAGATCTGCTACAAATAGTCCCTTTTATGAAGCCAGCGACTATCCTCTACCAGGGAACAGACCTCTTTCATCCCTACGGAACTGGTATTCACTAGGATATCACTGCTCCGCAGGCTTCTTCCAAATCCCTTTCCAGACTTTTTAAAAGAAATCCTTTCTTCCGGATTCCTTTTCGCATCGTTCTACAAAGTCTTCGTACTTTTCCCTACTCGCTTCTCAGAACCAATACTTCTATTTCCAGCTCTGTTCCGATGCCACAGCTAAGGATGGCTCTTCCCGGCACCCTCCTAATCCTAAAAGCTGAGCTCTTTCCTTTTAAAGCAAGTCCCTTTTGCTTCTAAGCCCCTGAAAGCCTTTACCATCGGTACTGTGTCCCTCAATCTCTCCATTATTCCGGAAGACCAAGGTGTTTACCGAATGGGCAAGTCTTGCCTCCTTGGAAATGCTGTCACAAGGGGAATCACCGCCTCCTTTATGGGCATGGTGAGGTTACAGCCCTTACAGCTTCATTTTCCGAAAAACAGGTAGTGCGCTCTGGTAAATCCTCCTGCTGTAAATCGAAGGCAAGATAGCGGGCATTGATTCCCAACAAGTGGAAGGCTTCGTTATGCATGGCAGGAGAAAGGCTATGCTCCACCGGACTGCCCAAAAAGACCGAAAAAGTCCGGTTCTTCCGTCAATTTCTAACAATTTTCTTCTCTACAAGCGCTCATTGACCCTACTTTCTTTTTCCTTCCTTCTTTTTATCTGCTATCTTCTTGTATCTCATTTTATATCTTGCTTTATCTTCTTCGTTCGTCCTTTACCTTCTTTTATCTTCCCTGTTCTTCCTTTAGCTTTTTTGCTCTCTCCTCATAGCTTTTATTATCCAAATGTAGTTTTGCCCAGAGAAAGAGATGCAATATCGTCATTCCGAAAATGCAGTAAAGTCCGAAAACCTTTGACAAAAGCACCGCCGCCAAAACACCGGAAGCGAAGGCAAGAATCATCAGGCCGTGTCTCTTCGCAAGTCTGGCGGATTCTTCATTTTTGAAAAATAAGGCTTGGGTCAGATGACTTCCCATTTGCCGAATATGATTGGTGCAGAAGGTGGTGGTATGGGAATTCCTCCGCTTTTCGGAAAAATATTGAACTGCATGGCACAGATAAAGCTTAAAGCTTAATTGACATAACTGATCCGAGCTAGCTCTGCCGGCATCAGCCCCCACAAGGAAACAAACCAGCGACTCAAAAGGAGAATTTTCTTCAAAATCTCTTCTTTAGATTTTTATGGTTTTGCCCTAATATACTCCGATAAAATCACACCTACCATATAGGCGGTAAAGGGAGCCAGGGAATAGAGGCTCTCCCCATTTTCCCTTTCCCAAAGACAACATCATGATGACAAGATTTGCCGTCTGGGCATTGGCAAATACTGTCCTCTAAGGCTATAAGTGTATCACCATAAAAGCCCCCGAAAAATATCAGGAGGGCAAAAACCAAAGCTTTTCATGTATTTTCCAGGATGCCTTTACTTTATCCATTTTGTAACAGCCTCTGTCTTACAATTTCATAGGCCAAAACGCCGCAGGCTACGAAGCATTGAGGGGAATCCAGTTCTCCCTTCATGGGAATGGAGGCCTGCATATCGCAAGATTCCTTCACCAAGCGAGAAACGCCTTCTCCTTCATTTCCCAGTACCAAGCCGATGGGACCGGTAAGGTTCAGCTTATACATGCTTTCCTCCCGCATGTCTCCGCAGACAAACCACATGCCTTCCTTCTTCAGCTCCTCCATGGTCTGCACCAGATTCGTTACCTTACAAACCTTGGTATAATTCAAGGGCTCCGGCACTGGTTCTGGCTACAGTTGCGGTTAAAGCCCACCGCTCTTCTCTTCGGAATGATTACTCCATGGGCTCCTGCAAGATTGGCAGTACGAATCATCGCTCCCAGGTTGTGAGGGTCTTCGATTCCGTCTAAAGGAAGAAAAAGGGCGCTTCTCCTTGTCCTTCGCCACCTGTAATAAATCCTCCAAGGGCGCATATTCATAGGCGGAAAGATAGGCAATAACCCCCTGATGCATCTCCCCTGAGGACATCTCGTCCAAACGGGATTTTTTCACAAAGTCAATCACCAGATCCTGTTTCTTCGCCTCTCGAAGAATACTTAAAATAGGGCCGTCCTTTAAACCGTCCTGAATAAACAGACGGTCGATGGTCTTTCCGGCACGAAAGGCTTCCAGTACCGGATTTCTGCCGATTAGGTATATCCCTCTTCTCTCATTCTCTTCCTCTTTCCTACTTCTATGCTTCAGCACCTTCTAAGTGCCATTCTATATAGCTTTCTTTATAGCTTTCTTTATAGCTTTACTTAATCCTTGGCTTCATCCTCTGCCAGTAAGTGCTCCAAGCCCTTCTCCACCAAACTAATCAATCTGGAAATCTTTCCGGCATAATAAAGATAGCCTAAAAATGCTTCAAATCCGGTGGCTCTCCGATAATCCGTAATGCTGGAGTTTTTTGGAATGGCTTTGGGACTTATGATTTCTGGCTCTCCGATAAATGGAAACTCCTCTTCCGTTAAAAGCCTTTCTTCTATTAAATAGCCCATCAAATCCGACTGGCCTTGGCACAAAACCAGCTTGGTCTTTCTGCCGTTCACCCGATTCAGATTGACCTGATATCTTCTGCAAAAGGTAATCTCGCACCCGAAAATCATAAATGGAGTCCCCCACATAAGCTAAAGCTAATGGGGATAAGTCCGGAGCATCACCGTCAATACCTTGTTGCTCGATAGATAATGTATTCTGCAAAAAGTTCCGCCGTCATAGCACATTCGGTTTGTATCCCTGAAGAGCCTTCCTCCTTAACGCTTCGACTCTCCATTTCGCTGTCCTTAAAGCTTAGATTCTCTAAACTTTCTGCCATTAAATCTTCTGCCATTCCACACCGTTTCTTGTATCCTTCAACTGAATACCCATAGCCAAAAAGTTCGTCACGAATCTGATCCGCTCTGGAAAATCCTTGTTCTTTTCTGGCATCCTGTCTTTGCTGAATCAAAGCTTCCCACCTTGGCACCAAGCTCTTCTTCCTTCTTCTCGATCTGAATGCCAAGAACCGCCATCAAGGTTTCCAGCTTCTGCAACAAAGCTTCTCCGTAGGCCTTTGGAGGAATGCTCTTCCACAGTGGCATTGGCAAGACGTACCAGCTCAAAAAAATCTGTGTAATGGCATCCGCTGTATTTAAGTCGTCTTCCATTTTCTCGGAAAAGATAGCTTCATAGCCTTCTGCGGTTTTTACATTTTCCTCTTCTTCCTTGGAAAATGCCTTCTCCTCCAAACGAGGGAATCAAATCCTGCAAACGCCAAATAGCGGTAGAATTCTTCCCAAAGAAGTCTTGGCAGCTTCCATTAAGTCCTTTGGAGAAATTCAGCGGACTACGATAATGGGCGGAAAAGCATGTAGAAACGAAGCACCATAGGATCAAACTGGGAAGTAACATCTCTTACGGTAAAGAAATTTCCCAGGGACTTGGACATCTTCTTATTGTCAATGTTAATGAAGGCATTGTGCATCCAGTAACGGGCAAATTGCTCGCCGTGAGCCGCCTCGTACTGGGGCAATTTCATTTTTCATGATGAGGAAAAACAAGATCCTCACCGCCGGCATGGATATCCAAAGCGCCTCCGCAATATTTCGGCGCCATTACGCAGCATTCGGTATGCCAGCCCGGACGTCCTTCGCTCCATGGAGAATTCCAATACGGCTCTCCCATCTTCTTGGGCTTCCAAAGCACGAAGTCTGTGGGGCTTTTCTTCTCCTCTTCTCCGGAGACCTTCAACTCACGAAGACCGGAACGAAGATCTCCATATTCTTATGAGACAACTTTCCATAGGAAGGGAAGGCAGTGGTGTCATAGTACACTGTACCGTCTACCGGATAAGCAAAACCCTTCTTTACCAGCACATCGATGAGATTCACCATTCCCTGAATTTCTTCCGTGGCCTTGGGATGGGCGGTAGCCTCCATAATATTCAGATCCGACATATCCTTTTCTACTTCGGAAATGTAACGCTCGGTAATGGAAGAGCAATCTGTGCCTTCATCCATGGCAGTCTTAATAATCTTATCGTCCACATCCGTATAGTTGGAACATAGCAAACCTTATAGCCCTTATATTCCATAAAACGAGCGGAAAGTATCGAACACAATCATGGGACGGGCATTTCCGATATGAATTAAATTATAAACCGTAGGGGTATGCAGACATACATCCGAATCTTCCCCTCTTCAATGGGGACAAACTCTTCTTTTTGCTTCGACATGGTATTATAAATTTTCATTTTCTTGCTTCCTTTCTACGAAGACAATCTTCTCATAAATGAGGACAAATATGGTTTTAGTGTATAGTCTTTCCCACAGTTCGTCAAGAAATGCAGGAAATAATTGACCTTTTTGTTCTCATACAGACCAATTAGCATTCTCTGTTTCTTTTCTCATAAAAAAGCTACGCTTGTCATTATCTTCTATAGATAAAAGTTCTAAATAATGTAACCAAGTTAATTTTTCCAGACAGCGTCTGGAAAAATTGGATATATCAAAAAGTAAAAAGAGATAGTCTTTTTGAACCATCTCTTTTTAAAGAAAACTTTATTTGTCCCGATTATCTCTTATACTCATTAAAGAAATCCTGGAATTGCTTATAAAAATCCTCTTCTTCCTTGGATCTTCTCTGATTTCCCTTGGATTTTCCCTCTTGTTCCTTGGATGGTGCAGAGCTTTCCCCATTGTCCCCTGAATTTTCCTTCCGGTGCATTGCTCTGCGGAGCCTCTCCTGAGAATTACCGCCTTGCTGTTGCTCTCCGGAGGATGCTGAGCCGTTAGATGTTCCGTAATCTGTTGCGTTGGCTTTTCCAAGGGTAACGTGTACCTGCACTTCGTTGTACTTACCGCTGCCATCCTGACGCATTACGGTTAAAGTAACATCTTCTCCGATACGGTACTTGGACAGAAGAGACTTCAAATCTGCGGTAGTGGCAATGCCCTGTCCGTCCAGCTTGGTAATAATATCTCTTTCCTGGAGCTCACTGTTCTGTGCTCCGGTGTCCTCTAAAATCTTAAAGATATATACGCCCTTGGGCATTGCAAAGCTTTCTGCAGTCTGAGCATCGATATTCTTCACCTGTACGCCCAGCACACCCTGTTCCTCCTTGGGAACGTCTTCTCTGGTAGCCAGAGTGGAAAGGGATTTCAAAATGCTCTCCGCCTTAGAGGATGGAATGGAATATCCCATACCCTCTACATCCGTATCGGAATACTTAGCCACATTGATACCGATTAATTCGCCCTGCATATTCAGAAGGGCTCCGCCGGAGTTACCGGGGTTGATAGCCGCATCCGTCTGTAATAATCCCTCTGCGGTTCCATCCTCCGTCTCCACATCTCTATCCTTTGCGGAAATGATTCCCTTGGTTACGGATTGACCATAGCCCAAAGCATTTCCGATGGCTACTACCTGGTCTCCTACTTCCATATCATCGGAGGAACCGATTTCAATAACCTTAATCTGATCTCTGGTTTCCTGGGATAAGTCTGAGAGCTTCACGGAAACAAGGGCTAAATCCACTGTGGCATCGGTACCCTTCACCTGTGCCTTGGCGGTACTGTCGTCAATAAAAGCTTACGGTTAAGGGAATTGGAGTCCTGAATCACATGATTATTGGTAGCAATCAAAAGCTCGGTTTCATTTTTTCCAACGATAACACCGGAACCGCTGGCGGGATATTCGGTTTCTTTTTGGATATCACCGAAGATGGAAAAACCGTTTTCCTGATAACGCATCATATTGGTAATGGCTACAACGGAAGGCATAGCCTCCTTAGCCACCTGACTGACGGAACCGAATCTGTCTGCACCACCGTCTTTTCCTTTTCCCACATCGGAAGCACTGGTCTTTTTCTCCTGTTTCTCTTCCTTGGATTCCTGCGTACTTTCTTGCTTAGTATTCGCCTCGTTATCCTGAGAAAGCTCTCCCTCCGCCAGGATATGATAAATCCCATTGGATTGGGCAAGATAATTGATGCCCACCATACAAGCTCCGGCAATCACTCCGAAAAGCAAAGCCGAAAAGATTATTCCAATAAAACGTTTCATCTCTTCTCCCCTTAAAACATTTTCCCGTTAAAATATTGCAGAAAAGCACTGTCTTCTGCCTACTGAAGCATTATCTTATATAAAAAAATATCTCTTTATTTTAAAGAGATATTGTGTTCAATTTTGACAATGCCAAAAACTTCCGAAGAACTTTTCCTTTTCTAAGAATTTTTCTCCATTTTACCATGGTTTTAACGGTTTTCCAAAAGGACAATGGCACTTCGCTGCAGTGCCCTCGCCTCTTCCGGTAAAGCCCAGGCTTTCCTCCGTTGTGGCTTTCACGAAATCTGTCCTATTTCACAATGAAGCGCCTTGGCGATACATTCTTCCATCTCCGGAATATAATTCTTGATTTTCGGTCTTTCCAAAAGGGATGCAAAATGTCTGCATTTCCCAGAATATAGCCTTTCTCCTGTACCAAAAGCATAGAGTCTTTTCCAAAAAGCAGGACGGAAGAAATTCCCTTATAGCGTTCATCCGTATCCGGAAAATGTCTTCCGATATCTCCAAGAGCTGCTGCTCCCAGAATGGCATCGGTTAAAGCATGCAGCACCACATCCGCATCGGAATGTCTCAAAAAGCCCTTTTCATAGGAATCTTTACTCCCCGCCAAATTAAGTCTCTGCCTTCCACCAGCTTGTGTACGTCATCAGCCCAGCCCTACTCTCATTTTTCCTTTTCCTTTCCTTAAGACCTTTTCATTTCTGCTAAAAGCTTTTTATCTCTGCTAAACCTTTTCCAAAAACCTCAAGAAACAGTCTTTTATGTCTATCTTCTTCCCATCTATTTTAAATTTTGCAACCGCAATCTTCCGAGCATACAGGAAATGGAGAGATCCTTTTGTTTCCCCAAAGATTCCCCATCCACATGGAAGGCCACTTCCTGTTCCAAATGAATGTCCATCTTCTTAAACCGGTAGCAATGCACCCCGGGAAGGCTTTTATGCTTTCCGAAAAGTGCCGCAAACATAATGTAAAAGCAATCGCAACTTTTCTTGGTGCTTACCAAAGCATAAATCAAAACGCCGTCTTCTCCGGAAGCTCCGCATCCCAATGCATAGCCGGATTCATAGGGGTGGTTATGAATGGATAAAAATAGGATATGCTGAAACTCCACCCGCTCTTCTCCATCTAAGAGAATGCTTCCTTTGATTTTCTTCGCCCTTTTTAATTCTTTCACAAAGGCATAAAAATAAGAAAGGGCCTGGGAACGAATCCGCTGTTTTTCTTTGGGACAAATGCTGCATCCCATACTGAGCAGCTCCTGTAATATAGCTGCCTCAAAGCCCAGTCCCACACTGACCACAAAACGTCTGTGTCCTCTTTCTCCCTCTACGATGCCGTAATCTACCTTTCGCTCTTCCTTGGCAAAAAGGGAAGAAAGACTTTCCGGAATCTTATAGCCCTTTTTGCATGGCTCTGGCAAAATCGTTATCCCTATGCACCGGCAAGAAGGAAATCGGAAAGGAATTGTTGTCCAGCATAGCCCCGTCAATCACTTCATTTAAGGTTCCGGTTCCGCCAATGACGCAAATCCTATCCTCTATAGAGACAGCTTTTGCTTCTCTGTTCCTTTCACCGGAATACTCTCCATGAAGCTCTTTTGGGATTGCTTTATAATTTTCTCCGGCAATTTCTTTTATGAATCTCTTTATGATTTTCTCCGCTAATTTCTTTATGAATTTCTTTATGTATGCCACTATGAATTTCTTTATTGATTTCCCTGGTGATTTCTCTGGCAAAGAGTCTGGCATCTCCCTGTTTTTCCAGTAAAGAAAACGGAAAAAGCCTTCTTCTCCCAACAAAGACTTTCCCTCTTCCTTCATTTTCTCCCTAAAGTCGTAACCCCATTCCCTGTCCCGCTCGAGGGATTAACGATAAAAATACCATGCCTCACCATCCATTACTGTTCATCTTCTGATGAACTGAGTATATCATGGGCTGTTTTTATCGTGTATAAAATTAATATAAAGACTCTCTGCTGCTTTTCTTAATTGCAGGTCTTTTGTTCTGTCCCGAAGATAAGTGAATTGATCCGCCTCCGGCATTTCCACCGTAAGATCCGGCGTGATTCCCTTCTTGTGGATGTTTCGTCCTGCCGGCGTAAAGTAGTAATGGGTGGTAAACTCCACCGCAGATCCGTCCGGGAAGCTTCGTACCGTCTGCACAATACCCTTTCCGTAAGACAGGGTTCCGAAAACCCAGGCTCTGTCATAATCCTGCATGGTTCCTGCAAAAAGCTCCGAAGCGGAGGCGGAGTTTTGATTCATTAAAATGATGATGGGCAGTCCCACTTCATGTCCATCCTTGGCATACCAGTCCTTCCCCTTTCCCCACTTATCTTCCGTATAAAGAAGAAGGGTCTTATCCTTTTCAAATTGACGATTGGGGTTGGGAGTTACTTCCAAGACGGAGGAGGAAGCACTTTCGCCACCGTACCGTGTGTTACTCCCTTCTGTACCGGTAGCCTGCGCATTGCTTGTTTCAGGACTGTTCTCTTGCTTTTTGTGAAAGGCTGGCTGTCCTTTCTCTTCGGCTTCTGCAAATGATCCGGCAGAAAGTAATCCAGCAGTTTGGTTGCCGCTTCCACGTCACCTCCCGGATTTCCTCGTAGATCGATAATCAAAGCTTTCTTCTTTCCGTCAATATCGGATTCATACTGGGAAATGAAGGAATCCACCGCCTCCATATAGAAGCCCCGTAAAGAAAGATAGCCGATATCTCCGAGCTTTAAGTTTGCTAAGACGCCCGTGCCGGCATCAGTCTGCTTTTCGCCGCCATTCTGTGACGTTGCTTCGTTTTGCTGTTCTGCGCCGCTTTGTGCATCCACTACGGCCTGCTGTTCTGCACCGCCAAGCTTTAACATCTCTGCCACATCCCCGACTTCCGAGCCGGGAATGACCACCTCACCTCTGGTAATCCGCAGGGTAACTTCCTCCCCGTTTCGATTCACCACCATTTCCAGAGAGCTTCCCGCCAAGCCTTGAATCAAATTCTCCACAATATAGTTTAAGCTGAGACTTTCCACGGAAATGCCGTCCACCTTCAGCACAACATCTCCCGCCAGAAGTCCCGCCTTTTCCGCAGGAGATCCGGGATAGACATACTCTACCAAAGGACCGCCTTCCTTTTCAGAGACCGCTGCGCCGATTCCCTTATAAATTCCCTTTTGATGATTTCTGGTCTCCTCTATTTCTTCCTTTGTATAGTAAGCAGCGTAGGGATCCTCTTGCAGAAGGCTTGTCAAAAAGCCCTTATAAATCATCTCCTCCGCATCTTTTCCATTTTCCTGATAAAGGTAGCTATCCGTCAGCAAATCCTGAATCTTCCGAAGCTTCTCCGTAACTCTTGGAAGGTTAATGGACTCCGAGTTCTCCAGATTGGAATTGGAAAGGGTGGAAGAACTGAGTCGTCCCGTTATGAATGCTACCTGATTTTCTTGTCTTTTCGAAATCCGAAGAAGTAAAAATAACACAAAAGCGCACCCAGAACAAAGGAAAGGGTAAAGCAAAGGAAGAAAAACACTACGCCCTTCCAGCTTCCCTTTCTATTCGGTACAGACTCCTCTTCCTTCGTCAGTTCCTGCTTCTCCTCTTCCCTCAAATGCTTCTCCTCATTTGCGTCCATCTATTTCTCCTAACTGCCTTTTTACTCCATTTCAGAAACGAGATATCGCACACTACGCGTGCGATACTGTTAAGAATAAACGCCAAAAAGCTTTTTCAGCTCTTGGCGTTCTTGGGAAAAACCTGCTTTTAAAAATCAAGAGTTTCCATATACTTCATATACTTTACAACCATGAGGGCAATCTTGAAGGTAATGGCGTCATCAAAGACTCTTAAATCCAGTCCTGTGGAACGATCCAGCTTATCCAAACGATACACTAAGGTATTTCTATGGATATACAGCTGTCTGGAAGTCTCGGATACATTCAGATTGTTCTCAAAGAACTTGTTGATGGTGGACAGGGTTTCCTCGTCGAAATCGTCCGGGGAAACGTCTGTAAAGATTTCCTTGATAAACATCTCTACAAAGAGGAATCGGCAACTGATAAATCAAACGACCGATGCCAAGGGCATTGTAAGCAATAATCTCTTTGTCCACAAAGAAAATCTTGCCCACTTCCAAAGCCATCTTTGCTTCCTTGTAAGAACGGGAAACTTCTTTAATCTCGTTCACAATGGTACCGTAGGAAATCTTTGCCGAAAGCATGAGTTCGGAAGACAGCATATCCATCATGCTCTCCGCAACCTTCTGTACCTGCTTATAATCATCTTCAGGAGCAAGCTCCTTTACCACGATAATGTTCTTCTCATCTACAGCAGTCACAAAATCCTTGGGCTCGGAAGAGAAGAAGCTCTTTAAAGCCTCCTGTGCGGAGCCGTCCATGTTGTCCTTCGCCTCTACCATATACACTACACGACGAACGCCCACTTCAATATGAAGCTTCTTCGCCCGGTTATAAATGTCTACCAGAAGCAGGTTGTCTAAAAGAAGGTTCTTAATAAAATTGTCCTTATCGAACTTCTCGCGGTAAGCCACCAAAAGAGTCTGAATCTGTAATACGGCAAGCTTTCCTACCATATATACATCATCCGTATCTCCATGGGCAATCAGAACATATTCAGTTGGTGCTCATCAAAAAAATCTTAAAAAACTGGAAGCCTCCTGCTGCCTGAGAATCCGCCTGAGAGGCCGCAAAAGAGACGACCATCTCGGATACATCCCTATCCTCTTGGAAAGTTGTGGCTAATACTTTTCCGTCAATGTCTGCAATGGCAATATCCAGTCTGGCGATTCCCTTTAAGGAATCAATTGTACTTTGCAAAACTTGATTTGAAATCATCTCTACTCCATTCTTTCATGAACTACACCGGGGGGAAGAATGTAGTCTTTCCAATCACGTCTCATCCTAACCTCTTCTCCCAACCTTATCGTTTTTCCCCATTACTATAATCAGTTTATTTCTAATTTTCAAGCATTTTAAAAAGACAGGGAAAGAAAAGTTCTTTTCCTGTCTTTTTACCAGTTTTTAGAAATATTTTATTACTTTTCTACAAAGCCGAATTTCTCTTAGTTTGTAATGGTCTGCTCTGTTTCCTTATCGAAGATATGAATCTTGTTCTCATCCAAAGCAAAAGCGAACGGTATCTCCGGTTCTTGCCTTGGTCTTGGGATTCACTCTTGCAGTCCAGGAAGCATCTCCGATATCGAAGTAGAGTAAGGTCTCCGCTCCAAGCATCTCATAAACACGAATTTCTGCGGAAACAACGGACTGTCCATGCTGAGAAAGATACTCTTCCTCGTCATGTAAATCTTCAGGACGAATTCCTAAAGTAACGGTCTTTCCAATATAGCCCTTATCCTTTAAAGCTGCTGCCCTTCTTGTCGTTTAAGGTAATGGTGTTTCCTGCAAAGCTTAACTTTACAGCTCCGCCCTCTTCGGAACACTCCGCATCAATCATGTTCATCTGAGGAGATCCGATAAATCCTGCTACGAACTTGTTGCAGGGGGTATCATAAAGGTTCTCCGGAGTGTCTACCTGCTGGATATAACCATCCTTCAAAACTACGATTCTGGTTCCCAGTGTCATAGCCTCGGTCTGGTCATGGGTTACATAGATGATGGTAGTCTCTAAGGACTTGTGGAGCTTTGCAATCTCTACACGCATCTGTGCCCTTAACTTTGCATCCAGGTTGGAAAGAGGCTCATCCATCAGGAATACCTTCGGACGACGAACGATTGCACGTCCCATAGCTACACGCTGTCTCTGTCCTCCGGAAAGCGCCTTGGGCTTTCTGTCCAGCAAGTGCTCCAAATCCAGGATTCTTGCCGCTTCATGCACCTTCTTGTCGATTTCATCCTTCGGTACTTTTCTCAGCTTCAGTCCGAAAGCCATGTTATCGTATACAGTCATATGAGGATATAATGCATAGTTCTGGAAAACCATGGCAATGTCTCTATCCTTCGGTTCTACATCATTCATTCTCTTTCCGTCAATGAAAAAGGTCTCCGGGAGCTGATGTCTTCCAGTCCTGCCACCATACGAAGGGTGGTGGACTTACCGCATCCTGAAGGTCCCCATGAAAATGATGAATTCCTTATCTTCAATCTCTAAATTAAAATCTTTAACTGCCACAAAAACCGTTGGGGTATTTCTTTACCACATTTTTGAGCTGCACACTTGCCATGCTGTTTCTCCTTCTATAAATATGATTTATGCTTTCTTTTTCAGCAGAAAACCGGTGTCTTAATTCCTGGATTTTTCGCATACTTATGCTAAGAATATTCTATCTATTTTCCCTCTTTCTGGCTATAGACTAAGTTTCCGAAAAATGCTCCTAATTTTGTACAAGATAGAGTTCCTTTTATTAAATAAATGTCAATCTGCTCCAAAAGAGGATTTTTGCAGAATCCCCTCTTTGTTGCTAATCCTGATAAATTTTAAAAATTGCTGTTCTGGTGATTTTAATCTTTTTTTCCTTTAAAAGCTTGCCAATGGCCTTTTTAAAGGCGGCTTTTGATACGCCGAAGTCCTTTTTCACCTGCTCCGGATCCACGGTCTTATCCGTATAGGGGATATGCCCTCAAACTTCTCCTCAATGAGCCGTTCAATCTGCTCTCCCAGCTTCTCATATCGGGAAGCATTCATTTCCTCCTGAGTCAAATGCTTGGCATCCTCTTTTTCTTGGTATACTAGTCCCTGCCAAACGCTCGGTCTTATCCACATAGAGGTAAATCTCCACCTCCATATCCTTTTTTAAGGCATAACGCATCTCTCTGTGGGGTACCAAAATATCCTTCTCCAGCCCGATATCCACAAAGGCGCCGATGGCATTTACATCACTAACCCGCAGCCTTCCGATTTCTCCTACCTCCAGATAAGGTTTTTGGTGGTGGCAATCAGTCTGTCCTTGGAATCCTTATACAAAAAAACACGGAGACCTCATCCCCTACAGTCTTCCCTTTGGAACCTGACGGATGGGAAGAAGCACGCTGTCTCCTCCTTCCTCTCCCACAAAAAAACACCAAAATCCTTTTCCCTAAGAATCTTAAGCGTCTGGATTTTTCCTAATTTCAACATGGCAACATAACTCCTTATTCTGATTATAAAAGGCTACAACCGTTCTTCCCTCTTCTATCGCTATCCTTGGGAAAATGCTGTCCCCTAAAGTATAGGCCTTCACATATTCCGCCCTGAATGGAATAAAAACTCCTTCTTGATTTCGCTTTTTCTCTTGCTTTTCCACTTTTTCCGCAGATTCAAGATTTTCCTCTTCTTGGGTAAAGAGAATCGCCGGCTTTCCTGTACATTGGAAAATAACTTCCTCCGCTAAAGCAATGTACTTGGCGTTATTCATATGGTGGTTGGTATCCAGAAAATCCTGCACAACGGAATGACCTCTCCCTCCTGGTAACTTTCCGGAAAAAGCGATTTTTTTCTTTTGCAAGGGAGGCAAATGTAGCACATCCTCCCGTTCCTTAAAGGGCGCAATCAATTCCTCCGTAATCTTTCCGGGACGTCCCTTCTCCAAGTCAAAGCTGAACCACTCGCTGTCTGCTTTCACATAGAACTCTCTTGCTTCATTTTGAATCCAGAAATTCCTATAGGGCGAAAAATCCCCGGAAATTGTGGGGTGAAGTGCCGATGGAAAGCTTCTCATAAAAGCTTAGGCAGAGCATAGAGCTCAATATTCCAAGCACTCAAGAGCCATGCTCTATGCTTTTCTGTAAAACTTCAATGGACATTCCCACATCATGAGAATGAAAGGTAGAGCAATCCTGCAAAAGATTCACCACGGAAAACAGGCTCATTTCCCCTTCTCCGTTACCTCGGAATAACGAACTCTCTTGAATCTCATACATCCTTTTGCCACCCTTTCTTGATTTTCCTTAACCCTACTCTATCTTACTGAATCCGAGTCCCATTTCTCACTATTTTTATTGCGTAGATTCAAAAATACCTTTTCCTTCTGTTTTTATAGCTTCCTCGGAATTCTTTCCGCACTATTCTACTCTATTTTTTATTCTGCATACAGTTTCTATAAAAACAAAAGCTTCTCGGCAGAAAAGAATAGATTTCCCGTACTTCCTTCCTGTAGCAAGTTTAAAGGAAAATTCCATTTTCACAAAAAGAAGAGGTTTCCCTCTTCTTCCCGTATTCTTAAACGGACTCTGCGTATCCTGCCAACTTGGATGTGCAATGAGGACAACGTGTAGCTCCGATAGGAATCATGGTCTTGCAGTACTCACACTCTTTCTCTGTAGGTGCTGCTTCCGGCTCAGTCTTCTTTAACTTATTCATCTGCTTAACGAAGATAAATACAACCAACGCCATAATCAAGAAATTGATTACTGCAGTGATGAAAGAACCGTAAGCCAATACAGCTCCCTGCTCAACAGCTTCAGTGTAAATTTTGGTAGTCTGTCCTGCTAAAGGAATAAACATGTTTTTCAAAATCAAGCTTTCCTGTTACCAAAAGAAAGTAATGGCATAATCAGGCTGTCTACCAGCTTGGTTACCAAAGCGGTAAATGCGAACCGATAATCATACCGATTGCCAGGTCAATCATGTTTCCCTTTTAAAAGCAAATTCCTTAAACTCTTTTAAAAAAACCCTTCATTTGTCTCTCCTTAAAATATAGAATCTCCCTTTTAGAACTATACTCTATCCGTCCTAAAATCCTCAGCTACTCTATTATAGAAGAGAGTATTTGGCAAGTTCTATTTTTCCGAAAGTGACAATGTGACAATGTTTATTGTTTTTTTATTTTTAGACTCTTATTAAGCCATTGATTTTGCCGACTTAACTCTCATTTTTTTCTTCTTTTTCAGAAGAACTATCTCCTGAACTCCTAGTTCTGTTTCCTATTTAATTCCAAAAACACCAGAATAGGGAGAGGAACTTTTAATAAAAAGATACAAAAAGAAAAAGATTCAAAAATCAGTCTCAACGGGTTTAAAAGCAGTAGAGAAAAAGGAGAAGTATTCAAGACTCCCTGTTTTTTTGTATATAAAGATAGGTATAGGAAAAAACCAATCCCTATTTGATTCCCCTTATCAGAAAAGGGCATAAAAATAAGAAAAGTAACATTTCAAGAAAAAGCCAGGCTTAAAAGTGCTCTTAACGCTTCTGTATAGCCATGGCTTTTTGATTCTCTGTATTCATATTTTCTCCTTCCAATCCTTTTAAAACGAGATATCCCACGCTTAGCAAGGGATAGTCGTTATAAATTATAAATAGCTATTTTAACTATAGGATTAGAAGGAGATTTCGTCAAATGCTATTCCTCTTACATTTTTTTCTTTGTATTTTTTTAGTAATTTTATTCATTCCCCATCTTGCTGTTGTATAGGATCTAAATAATTTTTTCACCGGCCTGATAAACCGCCTTTTGCTTCAAATCCTTATCCACGATTAAATAATCCGCCTGCTTTCCTACCGTAATGCTGCCGTAGTCCTTCTCAATTCCTAAGGAGCGGGCAGGGGTTTAAAGCTGAGCTGCTGTAATGTACTTTCTCAGAGGAATCTTCATTTCCTTTACCGCAGTACAAAGGCAGTCATAAACATTGGACACGGAGCCTGCCAACGCTCCGTTGGACGTCAGGGTACAGTGCTTTCCCTTCTTTTCCACTTCCTGCCCCCCAAGGTCATAAAGGCCGTCCGGCATTCCGGTGGAGCGAAGGCTGTCACTGATGAGAATGACTCTATCCTCTCCCAATGCTTCAAAAGCCAGGCGCACCATGGCAGGATGCACATGAATGCCGTCCGTAATCAGCTCTGCAAATACTTCCTTTTCCTCAATGGTTGCTCCCACAACGCCAGGTTTCTGTGATCCAGACCGGTCATGGCATTGAAAAAGATGTACCGCATGGCTGGCTCCTGCCTGGTAGGCTTTTCAAAGCCGTGGGAAATCTGCATTGGTATGGGCAAGAAATCTTCACCTTCCCCGCATTTTCGGAATAAAACGCTGAAAATCAGGATTCTCCTCCGGCGCCAAGCCCATATACTTTACCAGTCCTCCGGGCAATGTAAGAAGCGCTCCGCAAGCTTTTCATCCCATTTTAAGATGTAATTGGGATTCTGCGCTCCCTTCTTTACCGGGCTGATAAAGGGATCTTCCATATTGATGCCAAGAAGTCTTGCTTCCCCGATTTTCAAGCCTTCCTCGTGGTATTCCTTAGCTAGGGAAAGAACCTTTTCCAAATCTTCCACAGCCAAGGTCAGGGTTGCCGGGCAAATGACGGTAATGCCGTGTTCTGCCTCATACTTCGCTAAGGTCTGTATGCTATCTTTGGTACCGTCACAAAGTCCTCTCCCAAACATCCATGAAAAATGAATGTCAATCAGCCCCGGCAGAGAAAGTCCTCGGACAGGAAAAATGCTTCCTCTTCGAAAGCTCTCTTTCCTTGTGTATTGCGGAAAAAGCGCCCATCCTTCACTTCCACGGAAGCTAAAGTAAACTTTTTCTTCTGTAAAAATACAATATTTTTTTCCATCTTTAATCCTTCCCAATACGCCCCTTTTCCCTAAAGCAGCTTGCTCGGTTTTCCTTTTAAAATATAGACTCTCAACGGATTGTCTTTAGGATAAAATGCGAAGACCGCGAACTTCTTTTAGTCTTTAGCTCTTTGTCTATTTTGAAAATGCACATAAGCCCCCAGCAGTCCTGCTCTGTTTCCAAGGCTGGCAGCCAGCAGTCTGGTATTCTCCGCAACGATAGGCACCAGATGCTCCTGCAAATGTCCCCAAATCTTAGGAAGCAGGATTTCCTTCTGCTCCATAATGCCTCCCCCAGCACAATACATCCCAGGGTTAAAGGCATAGCACAGGTTACTAAGTCCGATAGACAAAGCATCGCAAAGTCTGTCCAGCTCTTCCAGACAGATTTTATCTTCCTCTTAACTTCCTCAAATATCCGCTTTCCGTTCCAAATCTTTTCCGCCTCTCCCTTTCTGCTGGCTACTCTCTTTACTAAAGCAGAGGTGGAAGCCATACGCTGGAACATTCCTCCCGGAATCTGCATATAGCCGATTTCCATGGCGGAATGGGAAGTGCCGTGATAGACCTCTCCGTTTAGGATGAAGCTGCCGCCGATACCGGTGCCTATGGTAAGACAAAGCATGGAACTTGTCCCTTTTCCGCTACCAAAGGAATATTCTCCAAGTCCGGCGCACTTTACATCATTTTCCACCTCACAGGGAATGGAAAATGTGCGTTCGATTTCTTCCTTCCACTTGCATCCCTTGTACTCCGGAATCTGAGGACCTGCATGAATAATCTCTCCCTTTAGCTCATCCACCATCCCTGCTGTGGAAATACAGATACCGGCTAAGAGTGACTCTGCTCTCGTTTCCGCTTTATGCTCTACCTTCGCTGCTGCTTTTGCTCTACCGTTGCTGCTGCTTCTTTTCCCGTCTTCTGCTCCCTCCGTCAGTTCTCCCTTTAGTTCATCTAAAACTCTACGGATTTCTCCTTAACATTTTTCCAGAATAAAAGAACCGCCTCTTTGAGCCTCAGTGTCCTTTTTCATAAGTAGAAAGGATTTCTCCCTTTTCTCCCAAAAGGGCATATTTTGTTTTGGTGCCTCCGATATCCAGGGCAAAGTATCGCTTTTCCATACTGCTACCTACTTTCCTTCTTCTGAAAAATAATCGGGAATCCACTTAGCCAAATGCTCCGCCAAAGCCTTGTGGGCATCGGGACTTAAATGCATATAGTCGTAGGGATAGTTTTCCACTCCCGGAATATCCTGCGCCGAAAGGAAGGCACAGCCGGTACGCTTTGCCACCGCCTCATACAAGGGAATAATGGCCTTGGACTTTTCACAGCAGTCTTTTCCCATTTCATTCCCTACGATAGTGTCCTTATATTCCGGATCAATAGGGTAGGGGGCGATAATCAGGATTTTAGGCTTTTCTTCCGTAAAGGCTTCCTGAACAGATTGAGCCTTTCGGATTAAACGCTCCAGGCCTCTGGAGATATTTTCCGCTGTGGCGGAAAAGCGCTCCTTCACATCATTGGTGCCCAGCATAATGATTAAAAGAGAAACCGGTTCATGGGTAAGAAGGATTGGACGAATCATGCTCACACCGGAAAGTCCTTCGTACAAGGGATCCTCAAAGACCGTGGTACGACCGGATAAGCCTTCCTCCCGTACCAGATACTCCTCTCCTAATAAATCCTGTAAAACCATGGGTCAGCGCACATGCTCGCTGAAACGCTTGCCGTTTTTATTGTTGTAACCGTGGGTGTTGGAATCTCCAAAACAAACAATGGTCTTTGCCCCTGCCATATTTCCTCCTTAAAAACACTTTAAGCCTGCTCTGTAAAGTTTCCAGAAAACCCTACAAAGCAGGCAAATCTTTTATACGAAGCGCGCTACTGTCTCATCGATGACCTTGGCAGTCTTCTTTGCAATCTCCAAATCTTCCTTTGTTAAAGGACTTAACGGACTTCTTACAGAGCCCACATTTAAGCCCTTGCGAAGCTTCAGCACTTCCTTAATCATGGCATACATATTGCCGTGGCCGCTGCAAAGCAGGGTAATGATTTCATTACTGCAAACTGAATCTTTCTGGCTTCTTCCATACGGTTTTCCTTGAAAAAGAGCATTCATCTTTAAGAAAAAGCTCCGGCATAGCCCCATAGGTTCCGCCGATTCCGGCACAGGCTCCCATGCTTCTTCCGCCAATAAACTGCTCATCCGGTGTTGAAAAACCACGAAGTCCTCTCCACCCCAGGCCTTTGTAATTCTGAATATCCTGAACAGGCATGGAGGAGTTCTTTACCCCGATGACTCTGGGATTTTTTTCTTCATTTCCATGAATAAATCCTTGGTAAGACTTACTCCTGCAAGCTGGGGGATATTGTAAATGATGAAGTCGGTATTGGGTGCTGCCGCACTGATAGTATTCCAATACTCCGCAATGCTGTAGCTTGGCAGACGGAAGTAAATGGGAGGAATGGAAGCAATGGCGTCTACTCCCAGACTTTCCGCATGCTTAGCCAGCTCTACGGAGTCCTTGGTGTTGTTGCAAGCCACATGGGCAATGATGCGAAGCTTTCCCTTGGCTTCCGCCATTACCGCTTCCAAAATCTGCTTTCTGTCCTCTACGGAAAGGTAAATGCATTCTCCGGAAGAACCGTTGACATATAAGCCCTGCACACCGGCTTCAATGAAATAACGAACCAGCGCCTTGGTTCTCTCTACAGACACCTCTCCATTATCCTCATAGCAGGCGTAAAAGGCCGGTAAAATTCCTTGAAATTTCTCTACATTTGTCATATCTATCTCCTTTTGCAGGCTAATACAAGCCTCTTGATATTTCAGTCGGCACAATAAACAGGATACTGTAAGAATCCCACCGGCTTACATTTACATTTTTATCCCTTAACGGCTCCCATGGCAATACCCTGGGTAAAATATCTTTGGAACATTAAGAATACGATCAAAATCGGGATAGCCGCCACCGCTGCTCCTGCCATGATGATACCGAAGTCTGTGGCATTTTTCCGCCTGTAGCTTAGCGATTCCCAAAAGAAATGGTTAAGTTCTCCGTACTGCTTTAACATAATCAACTGCATGAAATAATCATTCCAGCTGTTGATAAAGGTAAAAGATAGTAAAGGCACCGATTCCCTGGCTTAATCATGGGAAGCACAATCTGGCTAAAGATTCTTGCTTCGGAGGCTCCGTCGATACGGGAGGCTTCCAGCATTTCCCCAGGGCACACCCTCGGAGAACTGCTTCATTAAGAACACGCCGAAGCGCCATCCCACGGTGGGGAAGATAACTGCCAAAAGGCTGTTGTAAAGCTTTAAAAGGACATTTCCCGAATCAGAGGAATCAAAATAACCTGCTTGGGAAGAGCCATAGCGCAAACAATCAAGGTAAACAAAATAGTTCTTCCTCTAAAACGTTTTTTAGCCAAGGCGTAGCCTGCCATGGAGAGCGGTTACACAGGTTAAAAATCATAGCGGACAAGGACATGAACACCGTGTTTAAAAAGCCAGCGTACCGCTCCCGGTACCTTCAGGTATATCATCAGCACAATGTCCTTCCCTGTTCCGGAGAAGGCTCCGCTAAAGGGAATACTCAAGGTAAAGAGGGCGGTGGGCTGACGGGAAAAAGAGCTTTTGGTAATTCAATAGTACCCACTCTTTTCAGGGAACCAGTCCGAGCTTGTGCCGTTGATGGACTGGGCGGTTTTAAAGGATCCTGTAATTATCCAGTATAAGGGAAAAAGAAAGAAAAAGCCAGGAGAATTAGCAGGAACAGGCTAAGTAAGCTATAAAGATTTTTTGTCTTATGCATAAATTCCTCCTACTTTTCTTTTGCCAACTGGAACTGTACTGCGGAAAGCAAGGCAATGATAATGACTAAGATAACTCCCATGGCATTGCCGTAGCTGTAGCGATAAAAGCTATGAAGGCCGTGTAATAAATGTAATACATTACCGTATCCGTACTGTGGTTCGGTCCGCCGGAGGTCAAGAGCTGAATCAGGGCAAAGCATTGGAAGCTGTTGATGGTGGTAATAACCAGAATGTAAAGGGTGGTGGGCATAATCTGAAGTATTTAATCTTCCAGAAGAGCTGAAGATTGGTGGCACCGTCTACGAAGCCGCCTCCACCAGGGAATCATCCACATTTCCAAGGGCGGAAACATAGAGGACGATTGGCTGTCCTACGGAAGTAGTAAATAAAATCAGAATAATACAGGGCAGGGCAAAACGGGCATCTCCCAGCCAGTTGATATTCTTCTCAATCACGCCGGTATGGGTTCCCACATAGTTGAATAAGCCATAGTAATTATGGAACATCCATTTCCATACCACGGTAACCGCTACGGAGCCTGTTACTACAGGCAGGTAGAAGATACAACGGAAGGCGGAAAGTACCGGTCCCTTCATCTTATAAATGGCGGAGGCCACCCATAAGGAAAAATCGCTACCGTCGGAACGGAAACCAAAACAATGATTAAGGTATTTTTCAGTGCTTTTTGGAAAATGCTGTCTCCGAAAAGCTCTGTATAGTTTTTCAAACCGATAAACTGGTCTGCCACATTTTTTCCCATGGTGGCATCAAAGAAACTGGTATAGACGCACAAAATCATGGGAAAAATCACGAAGCCCAGGAAGAACACAAGGCTTGGCAATAAAAAAACAAATAGGCAGAGCGAGTTTCTCTTTGGGCTAATATTTTTGCTTCGATTGCTTTGTACGTAGTCCATTTTCTCCTCTTCCTCTTGGATAGAATCCGTTAATCCTGTAATCCATTGCGAAAGGATTTTTCTGCTTTCCCCAAGAGTTTTCATTAAAAAGCTCCGGAGGCTTCCCGTCAGAGGTGAGCCTTCCGGAGCCTATTCTTCTTCGTAAATGTTTCGAATGATTCTCAAATTTATTCTAAAAACATTTTTTATAAGCTTGCATGCTGGATAGCGCTACAAATTTATGCCTTTTTATGCCTTTGCACTGCGTTGGCATTGGTCTGGAAAGTAGTTAATTCTGTTTTAACGTCTCCTCCTGACCGATTCTCTGAAGCATGTTCCACCACTCAGTTCTGGCAGTTGCCCAGCCCGGAGTTACCTGATAGTAGTCTCCGAAGGAAGGCATGAACTTCTCTGTGAAGAGCTTCATGGTCTCCGCATTCTCCGTTCCCTCATAAACATCTGTTAAATCCTTGTGTACCGGGAAAAATCCTGTTGTCTGTACGGAAAGCTTTAGCCTGCTCTGCATCGTTCGCCATGAAACGGATAAATGCCTTTGCAGCCTTCACCTTGTTCTCATCGCCGTTATCGAAGATTCCGAAAGCCCCAGATTCCTCCGCAGCTCTGCCTTTCCGTCCTTTGCAGGGAAAAAGCATAGGAATAATTTCATCGCCGTTGTTGGTCTTGCCTGCTTCGCCGTTGTCCTTGTTGTCTGCTGAGCAGAGTTCCAGCAAAGAGACATTGCCAAGGTTCCGTTTCTGAAAAGGGTAATCTCATCTCCTCCAACCAAAAGCCGGGTCAGAAGTTGATTCCTCTGCCTTCATAAGCTCTTCCAATGCCTGTGCGTTCTCGGAAGAATCTACAGCATACTCCGTATGCTCCTTGTTTGTAAACTTTCCGCCGTACAGGTTGTTTACCAAAGCTCTGGTTCCCTGGTCTCCCCCCAGGCCGCCACAGTAAACTGCTGCAACGTTTTCCTGTCCCTTATCATGCAAAGCCTTCACAGCCTTGAAGAAATTCTCTGTAGTCCAGGTGTGGTTATCTAAGTCCAGATACTGTAATGCATCTGCATTCTCGAAAGCAGTCTTGTTGATAGCCATGCAGTGTGCAATCATAGCCAAGGGATACTCATAGTACTTTCCTTCGGAGGACTTACAAGCCTCCACTACGTTGGAATAGATATCCTTTGCCGCATCATCTTCAAAGAGATCCGCAAATCTACCATCAAGCCCTTTGCACCCCAGTTTGCTACCAAACGCTCCGGTCCTTCCATAATCAGGTCAGGAGCTGCATTTCCTTCGATAGCGGTATTTACCTGGTCATCACCGCTCTGGTAATCCAAGTACTCTACAGTAACGTTGATATCCGGATACTTTTTGTTAAAGTTCTGGAGCATTGTGTCCACAGAAGCGCTGTCGCCCCACTTTCCGATTGGATAGGTGTAAAGCTTTAAATCAGCCTTTAATGCCTCATCCTCGGAAGCTGCTTCACCGGCCTGCTCAGAAGCACCTTCTGCTGCCTTCTCGGTCTCCGCCTTCTTCTCTGTCTCCGTAGTAGCCTTTGGTCCGCATGCTGCCAAGCTACTTGCCAGAAGCAGAGATGCTGCTCCCCATGCTAAGATTCTTTTCTTCATTGTTTCTCCTCCCATTCTTTGAGTGCCTCCACAAAGGGTACCGCAATTAGTTGCGGCCTTGTGATAATTGATCCAACAACCACCGCATAGGCTCCAAGCTCCATTACTCGCTTTGCCTTCTCCGGGGTGTTGATGTTGCCTTCGGCAATGACCGGGTGCTTAACGCTTTCAATCATTTTCCGAAGAATCAGGAAATCGTCTGCCTCAATCCGATCTCCCTTAGACTGCTCTGTATACCCCACCATAGTGGAGCCAATAAAGTCAAATCCCAAACGATCCGCTTCTATGGCTTCCTCCACTGTGGAGCAATCCGCCATAAATGCCTGATCCTTGTATTTGGCCTTTATTTCCCGGAAAAATTCTGCCAGGCTCTTTCCCCCCGGCCTTTTGGAAATGGTGGCATCGATCGCAATGATGTCCACGCCTACCTCCATTAACTCATCCACCTCTTTCATGGTGGGTGTGATATATACCTTCGAATCCTCGTAGTCTCTTTTGACAATGCCGATAACGGGAAGCTCCACTTCCTTCTGAATCTCCGCAATGTCTTCTTTGGTGTTGGCTCGAATACCTCCTGCCCCTGCCATCTTTGCCGCTCTGGTACATTCTTCCCATGATGAAGGAGGAATGTAACGGCTCCTCCGGCAGTGCCTGACAAGATACAATGAGTTTACCCTTCAATCCCTAGATTCTCTCTGTCATGGAACACTCCTTTTTCTGAAAAATTTTTATTCGTTCTTAAAGAAAAAGTATTTTTCCTTCTTGTCCTTTCTTTAGTATAGTTTTAGATTTTTCAATTTCAACAAGAAAAAACTTGGCTTTCTCTATAAAATTCTTTCAATAAAGGCATTCATCTCTTCAAATCCTTTAACACTGCTTCCCTGAATCATCTCCTTCTGTCCTCCTCCCCGGAAGGACAATTTTTCTCCATAAGCTTTCCAAAGGCTCTCATATCCTCTTCTCTGCTTCCTGCCACCACAGAAAAAGCCTTCTTCCTTTTTCCAAGGCAAATGAGGGAAAGGGGAAGAGTGCGTCGCAGCCTGTCTGCAGATTTTTGCAGGTCCTTCATCCCAAGCTCGGAAAGGTAGAGGAAGAGGTAGGGATTCTTTCCATAGTAGGAAAAGCAGCTATCCTTTAGAGGACTCCCCAGAAATAGCGTTTTAGCCGGCCTTTCCGCCATTTCCCGGGCTACCTCAGTTCTTTCCGGCCTTTCCGGCTTTTCTCCGTCCTCTATTCCTTTCCGTTTCTCTTCCAGCTCCTTCAAAATCTTCTCTTCCAAAAGGCTAATCCCCGCCTCTAAAATTTCTCTTTTTTCTTCCTCCTTGGCAAAGATTCTTTCCTGCAAGCTCTGAAAGGCTTCCGGGATCTCTGTCCATGGTCTGCTAAGGCTTTGGGCGAAGCCGGATAAGAACTTTAGCTTTTTCCAAAGCAAGAAAGGCCAGCTCTCCCGCCAGCATGGTCAAACGACAACCCTTTCTATGCTTTTCATAGGAAAGAATGGTAAATACCCCAATCTCTCCGGTGAAGCTTAAATGGGTTCCGCAACAGGCACAGGAATCCACCTCGGGAATTTCAATTATACGAATATCTCCCTCGAAAGCTTTTCTTTTGTCGAAATGAAATACTGTCATCCTTTTCTTTCCAAGCTCGCATTTTCTTCTTCCCCTTCCAGTGTAGAATTTCTCTTATGGGAAGATTTTTCGGATAACGGCATTCACCCCTGCTCCAGCTCCTCCAGTTCCTTCTCGCTGAATTCTCCGTCAAAATCCACGGTCGTGTGGGAGTTTCCCCGAAAACATTCCATATGAAAACCGCTATTTTTATAAGAAAAGCACTCGCTCACAAGTACTGAAAAATATGCTCTGCACTGTGGTTTTCCGACTGCCATCTCCGAAAAATCCGCGTCAAACTTACAAAGGACTTTTTCTCCCTCAGGCAAATCCACTTCTAAATAATGCCACAGCTCCCCTTCATTTTCCTCCACAAAGAGAAGCTCTGCACCGGCAATGCTTCCTCTGTCACAGGGCTTACCGCCTCCCTCCGGATAGAAGAAGGGCTCCGAAAGTCTATAGCAAAAGGGAAGAATAGCTTCCTCCCATTTTTATAAACTCTTCTTTTGTCTCTTTGGAAGCTCCTGCTTTTCCAAAAATAAGAAACTCTTTTTCCGCCTCTTTCCCTCTGATTCCTCTTTGATAATATAAGGCTTCTTTAATCATTTTTCCTCGTTACTCATTCTAAGAATAGCTATTTATTACTGCTCTTTGTTACTGCTGAAAGCAAAAACTTCGATACTTTTCCTTTATACTTTTTAAAGTACAGACTTCGATACTTTTCCTTTTACTTCTTAAACCAACCCTAAATCCTTTAGCGTAAGATAGATACCGTCCTCCCAAATGGGCTTTGCCACAATATCCGCCTTCTCTTTGATATAAGGAATGGCGTTTCCTACAGCCACTCCAACATTTGCCCAAAGAAGCATTTCCTCATCATTAAAGCTGTCGCCGAAGGCAAGCGTCTTTTCTCTGGGTATCTTGTAAACCTCGACGATTTTCTCTAAGCCCATAGCCTTGTTGCAGCCCTTTTCCAAAAGGTCATTTTCTGGTGTCTCTGCTAAAGGGAAAGACATTTTAACTCGGAAAAATTCTTTCTAAGAGCCTCTGCCCTCTACGCCACCGCAATAACAGAGAGCAGAAACCTCTTCTTTTAAAAGTTCCTCCACCGGAGCGAAATTCCTGTCGCTTTCCTGCACAAAATTCAGGTCGTACTGTACCACCTGTTCCTCTTCCGTGAAATAATCCTTATCCTCTATGGCGGTTCCAAGAGCAATATGATGCTCCTTTCCGAAGCGAATCAATCGTTCCAGCAAATCCTTGGACATCACGCTATGCATCAAAACTTCCTGCTTCTCCAGGGATCCAAAAAGCACCTTGGTACCGTTCATCTGCACCAAAAGCATGGGGAGCGATTTCTTTCAAATAGTCGTAAGAATAGCGATCATACATATTTCTGCCGGAAGCCAGCACCACAAGATAGCCATTTTCCTTTAGGCGTTCAATGGCTTCCAGGCTGGAGGGCGTGATGGCTCCCTTCTTATGGTCTAAGAGGGTATGGTCTAAGTCAAAGGCCACCATCCCCTTTTTCTTTTCTCTATTCTTAGAACAATTTACTTCTTCTCTCATCTTTCCCTATTTTCTCTATACTGTATTCCGAATGATATATGCTGCTTTATCACTTCTAACACAAGCTGCCATAGCTTCAGCTATAGAAATAGTCAGAAAACCGCTTTAGATTCTCTTACTTTCCTCGCAGAAGGCACGAATCTTCTCCGCCATTTCCTTGGTGAAATCTTCCTTTTGGAATCTATAGCTCCAGTTACAGCCCAAAACGGAGGGCTTATTCACTCTGGCTTCCTTCCCCTTATGGCAATAATCCTGATAGGGGATAATCGCGGTGTTGGACTTGGAATTTAAAGTCAGTTTAATAAAAAAGTCCACATAGTCCATAGCCAGAAGCTCTTCCACAGTCTTTCCCACATAGTCTGCCGCCATCTGCCTATCCGCGTCCTCAATTTCCAGGAACCAGTCCTTTAAGACCTGATTATCATGGGTTCCCGTATAGCAAACTGTATTTTCCGTCCAGGTATTGGGACGATAGTCTCCGCTTTCTCTGGAGTCAAAGGCAAATTCTAAAAGTTTCATCCCGGGGAAACCGCTGTCTTCCACCAGTTTTTTTACGGACTCGGTGACATAGCCCAAGTCCTCCGCAATCACCGCCTGCTCTCCCAAGGCATTTTTTAAGGCATGGAATAAATCCATTCCCGGCCCCTTCTCCCAGTGGCCTCTTTTTGCATTTTCATCTCCGTAAGGAATGGAATAATACTCGTCAAATCCCCGGAAATGATCCACTCTTACCACATCATAAAGGGTAAAGCAGTGCTTCATTCTGGAAATCCACCAAGCATAGCCAGTTTCCTTATGCTTTTCCCAATCATAAAGCGGGTTTCCCCAAAGCTGTCCATTTTCCGCAAAGGCATCGGGCGGACAACCTGCCACCGCCTTCGGTCGTCCCTCTTCCAACTGGAACAGGGAGGGATTGTCCAGCACATCGGAGGAATCCAGAGAAACATAAATGGGAATATCGCCAATCAGCTGAATCCCTAGACTATTCACACATGGCTGCTTCAAGCTTAGCCACTGCTTTTGGAAAAAGTACTGGCAGGCTTCATGAAACTCCTTTGGATAGGGAAGCTTTCCTTCCATAAAACGGGCATAGGAAGAAAGCCAAAAGGAATTCTTCTCGCAGAAGTCCTGAAAAGCCCTCTTTTCTTCCTGCCCTGCTTCCGTCTCCAGCTTCTCGAAGAAGCGATCCATGGCTTTCTTCAGGATAGGATAACGCTTTTCATAAAGCATACCGTAGTCAATTTGGCTCTCGGATACATTGCAAGCTCATCGCAATCCTCTTCCGAAAGGTAACCCTCCTCCTGTAACTGCTCCAAGTCAATAAAATAGGGGTTTCCGGCGAAGGTGGAGAAGCTTTGGTAGGGGGAATCTCCATAGCCTGTAGGGGTACTAGGGGGAGAATCTGCCAATAGCTTTGTCCCGCCTCTTTTAAAAAGTCTGCAAAGGCTCTGGCCTCCCTGGAAAAAGAACCGATACCGTATTTTCCCGGCAAGGAAAATATAGGCATCAAAAGTCCCGCTCTTCTTCTGTCTAAAATTTTCTTCTCCATCCTACTCTCCTATTCTCATTGAATTGAATATCTTGCTTTCCGTTTTTTTCTGCAACTTAAAATATTTTTTTCTCGTCGAAAAAGCTTTACGCTATGATCATCTCTTATTCAAAAATCGTCATTTTTCGCAATTGTATCACAGTAAATGCAACGATACTGTCTTTTTTGTCCCTGAATCCGCTTAAAGATATGGGGCAACTCCTGCTCTGTAGAGGTAATGCAACGGGGGTTCTTACAATGTAATACATTCTTTAAGGTATCAGGTAAAGACAGAGTCGCCTTGTTCACCCGTTTTCCGTCCTGGATGTAGTTTACGGTAATGCCCGATCTGATATAGCCTAAGACATTTAGATCCAAGTCAATGTTTTCCGCAATCTTTACTATATCCTTCTGTCCCATCTTCTGAGAATGGCAGTTTTGAATCAAAGCCACCGGGCTCTTTACACTGTCCAAGCCCAGATATTTGTATACCAGCATACTTTTTCCACTTTTGTAATATGATCCAGTACAATTCCGTTTTTCGATTCCGTCAATCTTCATCTTTTATCCTTTCTCTATATTAAAGCAGCTAATTTCCTTCCTATATCAAACATTTCAGTCATTTCCAATGATTATTCTTAAAGTTTTCTTTTCTAGTTTTTCTTTTCAAGCTTTCATTTTCTTACTGATCCAATCCTAATAGATACAGAATCAATGCCATACGCATCTGCTTTCCGCAAAGCGTCTGGTAGAAATACTGGCTCTTTCATCCTGATCAATCGCCACGGAAATCTCATTTACACGGGGAAGGGGTGAAGAATCGCCATATCCTTCTTGGCATTTTCCAGCTTTTCCTTGGTCAGGATGTAAATGTCCTTCAAACGAAGATAATCTTCCTCGTTAAAGAAACGCTCCTTCTGCACTCTGGTCATGTAAAGAATATCCAGCTCAGGGATGGAGCCCTCTAAGTCAGTGGTTTGTACAAATTCCGCTCCTTCTTCCTTCAGCTTTTCAATTTCGTACTCCGGTAGCTGCAACTCCTCCGGAGAAATCAGAATATAGCGGTTATTGGGGTAACGGAGCATGGCGTCAATCAGGGAATGTACGGTACGACCAAATTTCAAGTCTCCACAAAGACCGATGGTTAAACCGGAAAGCTCTCCTTTACATCTTCGAATGGTTAAAAAGGTCAGCCAAGGTCTGGGTGGGGTGAAAATGTCCTCCGTCTCCCGCATTGATAAAGGGTACAGAGGTATGATTAGCCGCCACCACCGGCGCTCCCTCCTTGGGATGTCGCATGGTGATAATATCCGCATAGTTGGAGACGGTCTCAATGGTATCCGCCACACTTTCGCCTTTGGCTGCAGAGGAACTGCTGGCTCCGGCAAAGCCCAGAACCGAACCGCCTAATTCCAGCATAGCCGCTTCAAAGGAAAGTCTGGTTCTTGTGGAAGGCTCGAAAAAGAGAGTCGCCAGCTTCTTATGCTTACATCTTTCCCAGTACTCTTCTTTTGTTTTTCTCAATCTTATCCGCCAAATCCATCAAATGATTCAGCTCTTCAATGCTCAAATCCAAGATGTTAATAATACTACGATTTTCCTTTTGCCATTTTCTTTCCTTTCCTATTTTTACCTACAAACCATTGCGAAAATCAGCTTTTCATCTTATTTCTTCCGGAATATTTTCTTCAAGGAAAAATTCCCTATAGAAAAACTTTATGCCTCTCTCCAGGACTCATCGGAGGGTTTTATCTCAAAGCGAAGCAGCTTTTCCTGCTCTTCCTTCTCAATGTAGCCCTGCTCCACCGCCACAGGAAGAAGGGCGTCCAGGTCGCAAAGGAGTGGTTTACTACCTTGGCTTCTGCCAGTCTGTCTTTTCCCTTCTGCATGCCATAGGTGAAAATGCTGACAATCCCCAGAACCTCCGCTCCATTTTCCTGTAAAACCTTTACGCAGTCCAGTACGGAGCCTCCGGTGGAAATCAAATCTTCTACCACCACAACCTTGTCTCCCTTACTAAGCTTTCCTTCCACCTGATTCTGTCTTCCGTGATCCTTTGCGGAGCCACGAACATAGCCCATGGGAAGGTAAAGAATCTCTGCGGTAATGGCTGCATGGGCAATCCCTGCGGTAGAGGTTCCGAAAAGTGCCTCCGCCTGGGGAAACTCTTCCTTTACAAGCTCAGCCAAGCCCTCTTCGATTTGTCTTCTCACCTTAGGGAAAGACAGGGTCAGACGATTGTCACAGTAAATCGGGGAATGAATCCCTGATGCCCAGGTAAAGGATCCTTCTACTGTAAAAAAATACCGCCTGAATGGATAAAAAGTCCCTTTGCAATCTCTTCTTTTCTTCCCATAATATCTCCTTTTCTATCTTATACGCTTTTTCTATATTTGATGTCTCACAATCTCTATCATGCTACACTTGCATTTTGGGAGCTAGGCATCACAAAACTGACGTACTGCCTCTCGATAGCCTCCACCGCGCTTTACACATTCCGATGGAACTAGGCATCACAAAACTGACGCACTGCTCTCCCGATAGGCTTCCCACCGGATTCTCCGCCTTGGTAATGGGACGTCCCATGACGATATAGTCAGAGCCCACCTTCTTAGCTCTCCTCCGGAGTCATGACACGCTTTTGGTCACCCACTTCTCCTCCGGCAAAACGCACTCCGGGGGTAACCGTTAAGAAGTCTGTGCCGATTCTTTCATGGATTTCCTTTGCTTCATGGGGGGAGCAAACCACTCCGTGAAGACCTGCCTCCTTGGCATTTTCCCCGTAATGAAGTACCACTTCCTTCACGGTTTTCGGAATCAAAAGCTCCTCCTCCATCATCCTCTGGTCGGTGGAGGTAAGCTGGGTTACGGCAATCAGGATGGGTAAATGCTCTCCCCGGAAAGCCCTTCCAATCCCTGCCTTCATCATTTGGATGCCTCCGGAAGCATGCACATTGGTCATATCCACGCCTAAAGCTTTCAGAGAGTCCATACCTCCCTTTACGGTGTTGGGAATATCGTGAAGCTTTAAATCCAGAAAGATAGAATGGCCACGCTTCTTAATCTGCCGTACAATCTCCAGTCCCTCGCTATAGAAAAGTTCCATTCCTACCTTAACATAGGGCTTCCGCTCTTCCCCCTGAAAGAGGTCTAAAAAGTCCAATGCCTCCTTCCCTGTCGGAAAGTCTAAAGCTACAATCACATCTTTTCCCATGGTCTATCCTTTCTGCTGGCATGTGCAAATTCCACTATATGTCTTAGTTCCTGTCAAAATCTCGAATTCACCCTGACTGAGCGGGAATTCTATTCCAATTCCTTCTCTTTTCAGTCTTAATCAATAATCCCGATAATCTCCTGTAAGAGGAAAATCCCCAGTTCTTCGCAAAGAATGGGAAGATTCTCCAAAAATATCCCGGCAAATGTAAGGGTGTACCAGATTCTCCGCCCCTGATTTCCACCGCACTGGCTCCCGCCATCATCATTTCTATGACATCCTCGGCAGAGGCGATACCTCCATGCCGATAATGGGAATCTGCACAGCCTTTCGTACCTGATACACCATTCTAAGGGCAATAGGAAAGACCCCGGGCTGGAGTAACCTCCCACCTTATTGGCTAAAACCGGTCTTCTTCTTTTTATATCAATCCGCATTCCCAAGAGAGTGTTGATTAGAAATGCCGTCCGCACCGGTTGCTTCCGCCGCCTTTGCCATTTCCGTTATATCCGTCACATTGGGGCTTAGTTTCATATAGACAGGCTTCTTGGTTTTTCCTTTACCCGCTTACAAACCTCCGCCACATTTTTGGCATCGGTTCCAAACAGCATACCGCCGTTATGCACATTGGGACAGGAGATATTTACCTCTAAAAGCCCTACATTCTCCACCTTATCCATCTCTTCCGCAAGGATAGAAAACTCCTCGAAGGAAAAAGCCGGAAAATGTTTGCTACCAAAGGCTTATGGAAAAATCTTTTTAAGGCAGGAAGCTCTTCTTCCACTACCACCTTGACCCCCGGATTTTGCAAGCCAACGGAGTTCAACATCCCCATGGGACACTCTGCAATACGAGGCAGGGCATTTTCCTTCTCTTGGCTCCACTGTGGTTCCCTTAAAGAAATGGAGCCCAAAAATATTTAAGTCATAGAGCAGCGCAAAGTCCTGTCCGAAGCCGTAACAGCCGGAGGCAGGAATCAAAGGGTTGTCCAAGTCCAATGAAGAGAGTTTTGTTCTTAAATCCACCATTTTTTCCACTCCTTACCATACAATCTCATCATAGGAAAATACCGGTCCGTCCTTGCAAATCCGCTTCATGCCGGTCTTCATTTTCCTGCTGCAACCCATACAAGCGCCAAAACCGCAACCCATTCTTTCCTCAAAAGCTGAACTGACCGTCCTTTACCCCTTGGTACACAGCCTTTAACATAGGCTCAGGATCACAGCAAAGAGCATAGTCATGCTGTCCCAAAATGCTTGTTACAAATCCCTTGGCACCGTAGGAGCCGTCTTCTGTGGTGATGTTGATAGGAACGGAAAGGGCACGAAACTCCTCCTCAAAAACATCTTCCTTAGTTCTAAAGCCTAAAGCCACATAGGGATGCTTATTCTCCTGCACCAGCTTTTTACAAAAGATAGTAAAGGGAGGCACGCCTACCCCGCCTCCGCAAAGCACCGGATGGTCCGGAACCTTGCGAAGATCATAGCCATTTCCCAAACCGGTTAAGAGGGAAAGATATTCCCCCTCTTCTTTATAAGAAAGAAGCTCTGTGCCCTGTCCCAGTACCTTGTAAATCAAAGTAAGCTGATCTCCCTCCACATCACAAACCGAAATGGGGCGGCGAAGATATTTCCCCGGAATCTCCACTTCCACAAACTGCCCGGGTCTCTGAATCGCCGAGCAATCCCCGTCCATTTTCATAAGATATACATCCTTAGCCAGGGGACGATTCTCTAAAAATCTTAAACTCCCGTTCTTTCATCTTCCCTTTTTACTCCTTTACTCCCAAAACCTTGACTCAACTGTTTTTGTAATTCCTTGATATTCCAAGGGCTTTTACTCACTCTTTTGAAGCAAGAGCTTAGTCCTCCAAGAAGCCCTTTTCTCTATCATAAATCTCTTTCCCCTCATAAAAGGTCTTCACTACCTCCCCCTGAACCTCCATACCGGAGAAAAGAGTGCTTCTTCCCATGGAGTAAAACTTTGCAGGTTCTACCTGATAGACTTTCTCACAGTCTAAAAATGGCAAGATCCGCCTCTTCTCCCTCTGCAATATACCTGGGATTCACGAATAGGGAAAAGTTCTCTTGGCTTGGTGCACATAATTTCCAAAAGTCGATATAAAGAAATTGCGCCGTAAGCCTTTTTTCCGCCATCTTTGAAAAGCTCTTCCGTACTGCACTTTGCCTTTCTAAAATCCACCCGTTCCGGATCCTGATCCAAAGGATTTCGAAGCACCATGTTGTGCAGCATGGAGGCAAAGGCAGTTTCAAGCCCACGATTCCGAAGGAAGAGCCGTCTAAGCCCTTTACCTTCTCCTCCGCACTATGGGGGGGCATGGTCTGTAATCAGGCAGTCCAGCACACCTTCCTGAATGCCCTTAATCAAGCCGCTCGATCCTCCATACTGCGGATAGGCGGATTCATCTTCCAGGAGCCATCCTCCCTGTAAATCCTCATCGGTAAACATCAGGTGGTAGAGTAGGGTCTCTCCGGATACAGGCAGTCCCTTTTCCTTAGCCTTCTGAATAAGCGCCACGGATTCTTTGGTGAAACATGGCAGATATGGTACTGTGCACCGCTTTCCTCCGCCAGATGAATATCTCTTTCCACCTGCTTCCACTCTGAAGCACTGTTGATGCCGATATAGCCGTGAGCCTCTGCAAACATACCTTCATGAATACAAGCGCCGGGTTTTAATTCCCTTTCATCCTCACAGTGGGCTATCACGGCTTTTCCCACCGCCTTTGCCTGTACCATGGTCTCCAGCATCAGCCAGTCATCCTGCATATCCCTTTCCGTCATCGGTAAAACCGATGACATAGGGAGCCAATTCCGCAATATCGGATAACTCGCCTCTTCCACTCTGATTTTTCGTTAAGCTTCCATAAGGATACACGGCAATGCAGGCATCCTCGTGAATTTTATCCATTTCCAAAGTCAAATTCTCTATATTTGAAGGAGGAGGATTTAAGTTCGGCATAGCGCAAACCGCCGTATAGCCCCCTATGGGCAGCCGCCTGCATCCGCTCTTGATGGTCTCTTTATAAGAAAAACCGGGCTCCCGCAGATGTACATGTACATCCACGAAGCCCGGAACTATTAATTTTCCATCCACGTCATAAACGGTGGCACCTTCTTCGTCCATTTTAGAGAATTGAAGAAATAGTTTTCCCTCAGAAATCAAAAGATCAGCCTTTACGATTCCTTCCTTTTTGTAAACAAAGCCATTGCGAAGAACGATTTTATTCACCCTATCCTCCTTTTTCCTATCTCTACGTCCGACAGAGTATAGCAAAATTCCGAAGGTCTTGCAAGGGGAGATTCCGAGTTCCCGGTCTTCCCCTTAACGGGCTAACCGCTTCTCATCTTCAATATCTTAAGCGGATTTCTACTCGTCCCAGCCCTCCTTAGGCATAAGGAAAGCCAGCATGGTTTTTTCTTCTCCTTCTCCCAAAACAATGTCATCCAAATGGGTCTGTCTCGGAAAATCCATAGACTCCTCAGACTCCACTAGCAACCAGTTCACACTGGCATAACGAGCGTCCTCCAGGCACTCTTCCTTTGTTTTTTTCCCTCGCCGTAGCAATCCTCCAAGTCAATTACATCCACTCTGTAGCCATCTTCTTTCTTCCGAATTACTGCAGGATAATAATATGTCATTCTAACCTCTTTTCTGTACTGGTGGGGTGTCTCTCCCATAATGCTCTTGAAAATCTTGATAAAAATTCCCCTGATTGTGAGCCGGTAGCTTTTAGTACATCCAAAAACCTTATCCTCTCCCTTGAAAGTAACTCCACCGCCTTTTCTACTCTGTAACGATTTATATATTCCAGTGGGGAAATCCCCACATTGTTTCCAAAAAACGGGTAAAATACTGCTCATTTAACTGACAAAGATTTGCCAAAATCCCGAATATAAATTTTTCTCCGCATAATGCTCACGAATATATTCAATACTGTTTTTAATAAACAGCACCTGCTTTTCCTCTTCCACCAAACGCCTTTTCCGAAATCATCCCCATACCTTCCATAATGGCAAAGAGCTGCAACAAGCCCCCTTAACCATCATGTAGTCGCCAGTCTCTCCAGACGATAGGAATTGCTGGAGGAAACAGAACTTTCTTTCTTCCCTGTGCTGGTGAAACAACTGTAAATTTCGAAAAGCCCTGTACCATCTCCAAAAATCCCAAATGAGACAGGCTGATTTCTTTAGGAAAAAAGTGTTCTTCTTTTCTTAATTCTCTGAAAAATCCCTGCTCCAGAATATCCTCCTCCGAAAAAGCAGAAGTCCTCTAAGCAAAAAACACAGGGAATGTTCCACCGCCTTCTCTGAAGTAGCATACAAAGCGATGAACACAGCCCTTGGGAATCAAAAACAAACACTCCTCTTCGATATTGATCTCTTTCAAATTGAGATAGAGCTGAAAAGCTGCCTTCCTGAAAATAAATCAGCTCATAATAATCATGCGCAGTCCGCCTCAACTTTTAAGCTTTTCTTCTTTGGTGCTGACACTGGTATAAAAGTCTTGGCAGCGGATACTCCTGGGAATGGAGCTGTGTTTTTGTTCTTTGCATAGCACCTCTCCTCTTTTGGAATATCGCAGTTTGCAAGCTCGGTAGAATAAAAATAAGCAGTTACATTCTACCATAGGGGAAAACTTTCCGCCATAGAAAAGCAGAGTTCTCTATAGGCAAAAAGACTAATTTTATAAGCCAAACTCGGAAAGTAAGCTTTCTAAATATAACTTGTCCCCTGCAGCTTTTTTGATGTCCTCCACCCTGCCCTTCTCGGCAAGAATTCCCATAAGAAGAGCCATCCTTTGTTTTCCACTCTCAACGCCTTTTTCCATTCCTTTTTCCATTCCTTTTTCCATTCCTTCTTCAATACCTTCCCGAAATGCTTTTTGTCTGTATTGCTCTAACACTAAATTCATTTTTTTGCTCTCCTTTCTTATCCAGATGCCTTGATTTCAGCAAAAGCTACTCTTTTCGATAAAATTTTAGATTGCATTTCCTCAGGATTCTCCCGATGAAAGTCTTTGGCAAGATTCCCTAACGCATTATCCTGTTTGCAATCTGTATTAAAATATAGGATATGGGAGCCATCCTGAAAACCAGCTCCTATTTCCTCTATCTTCCTCGTATTATTAAGTTGTAGCTTTTCTTTACCTGTTCTTGGTAATCAGCTACTATTGTTATCTGATGCTGTGGATTGGTTTCTAACTCCTACCGCACGACGGTTTTCGAAAGGCTCCAACCACAGCCTCTTTGTTACATTGTTGATCAGTTAGATACCGCATGACGGTTTTATGTAGAACGAGGATACAATCAGCAAAGAGCCCTGTGGGTCGATAACAGCATCAAACACTTATTACAGGAGGATTTTACTAAATGATTTACGTTGGAATTGATGTTGCTAGGATAAGCATGACTGTTGTATCCTTGGGCAGATACCGAAGAACTTTTCCAAGTCTTTACGATACGGAACAATAGCGATGGCTATGGAGAATTATTCCACAAGATTGAGTCAGTCTCCAAGGACAAATCTCAGATAAAAAAATAGGACTCGAGGCTACCGGTCACTATTCCTACAACATTCTGGGATCACTTCTTGACCATGGCTACCATACCTTTGTCATCAATCCGTTACATACAAATCTTTACAGAAAAGGTCAAAGCCTTAGAAAGACAAAAACGGATAAAGTCGATGCCCGCTCCATTGCTGAAATGCTTATGACTGATAAGACACTCAAGCCCTATACAGGTACATCCTACCACAGCGAGGAGCTAAAGTCATTAACTCGTTATCGTTTTGAGCTTGTCAAAGAACGTGCAAAAATGAAAACTTCAGTATCCAGGCTTGTAAACATCCTGTTCCCGGAACTTGAGTCTCTTGTTCCGACTCTGCACATGAACTCGGTATACCGTCTTCTTCAGGAACTGCCGGGAGCATATTTTATCGCAAGTTCCAATCTCACCCACCTGAAAGCTCTACTTGCTGATGCTTCAAAAGGGCACTATGGTCGTGAAAAGGCCATCGTAATCAGAGAGACTGCAAAATCTTCTATCGGATCACCTATGCCTGCTAAATCAATGGAACTCAGGCAGACAATACGCCGAATTGACACACTGACTTCCGATATTAAAGAAGTCGAGCAGTCCATTCAGAAAATCATGGATGAGTGTGGTTCTCCAATTACAACTATTCCCGGCATCAAGTATCGTATGGGGGCAATGATTCTAGCAGAGATTGGAGACTTTACACGCTTTAGCAATGCAGATCAGGTTCTTGCTTATGCAGGACTATCTCCGTCTACGTACCAGTCCGGAAAACTAATATCTTCTTATGCTCGCATGGAAAAACGTGGCTCTAAGTATCTGCGTTACGCACTTTTCAATGCTGCTATATATGTTTCTGGATGGGACGAGCGATTCAGGCTCTATCTGTCAAAAAAGCGGGCAGAGGGCAAGCACTACTATGTCGCAATAAGCCATGTGATTAAAAAGCTTGTCAGAACCATCTTTCGGATGGAAATAACCCATACGTCATATCAGCCTTTATAAGTTAAATTAGCTCATAATCTTTTCTGAGAGCATCATCGCTGATGCTCTATTCGTCATACAGTTTTCAATGTACTAATCTATCTAAAAATACGTTTTCGTATTTTATTCTAAAAAATCTTAATCTTATGCTTGACTATTAATAGTTAGTCTTTTCGATATGATAAAAGCTGTTTCTTTGCTTTGAAAAATATCCTTATCTGTAATAAATATAATATAGCTTTCGGGCAAATGCGTAAAGTCCTCCCCTTTTCCCAGATAATGAATATCCAACAGCCCGGCATGATATCTGGCTCTTTTTATATCGAGCATCTTGGGACGAATTTTGAATTTCTATATTGTACAAATTTCCTGATCATCTTCACAAAAAGCAATCCAGAAGCAAAGAATGACCGTACAAATTAGGAAGATCTTTTTGTACATACTGCTTTTCACTTTTTAAACTCTTTTATTCATTAAAACTTGTAAAAACATATTCCGTGCAAGACTTTTCTTCAAATACAAGTCTCATAAAGATATCATCCATTAAGGTGAAGGATTCTATGGTTTTGCGTTTTTCCAGATCATCCATATCTTTCTTGTCTGTATGATGAAAGTTTGAATTTTTAGCCGATTGAGTCATAAAGGGAAGCTCCTTTCTGTAATAGATTTTATAAAGATGAAAAGGATAGAAGAAAATAATATTAGATAAATAAAACGTTGATTATTAGATTATCAGAATAAAAGATAAGATGGATAAAATGATGAGAAAAAGCTTCTTTCCTATTATAAAACAAGTATGCTAAAATACCTATTATCCACATTCGGATATTATCCATTAACGGATAATATTCTCAATTATTCAAGGAGACTCACTATGCCCATCGGAAAAATCAGTTTATGTGCCACCCCCATCGGCAATCTGGAGGACATCAGCTGGTGCTTCGCACCCTGAAAGAAGCAGACCTTATCGCCGCCGAGGATACCAGAAACTCCATCAAGCTTTTTAAATCATTTTTGAAATTAAAACTCCCATGACCGCCTACCATGAGTTTAATAAGGTGGAAAAAGGCAAGGGAGTTAATTGCACAATGCTTGGAGGGAAAAACATATAGCCCTGATTACGGATGCGGGAACCCCTGCATTTCCGATCCGGGAGAAGAACTGGTAAAACAGGCAGTTGAGCAAGAAATCCCTGTAGAAAGCCTTCCGGGAGCTGCTGCCTTCGTGCTGACCTTAAGTCTTTCCGCCCTCTCTACCAGACGCTTTTTGCTTTCGAAGCTTTCCTTCCCACAGAAAAAGCCAACAAAAAGAGCGGCAGCGACTACTCTCCCAATTAAAGGACGAGGAACGAACAATCCTTCTCTATGAGGGCTCCCCATCATTTTGCGAAAAACCTTGGAAGACCTTCGAGAAGCCTTCGGGGAAAAATAGAAAAATCACCTTAGTAGGGAACTTACCAAAAGTACGAAGAGCTCCTTTATCTGGACTTAGATCGGGCGATAGAGAAATATAAGGGAGAAGATCCCAGAGGAGAATTTGCTCTTGCTATAGAAGGAAAGTCTTTAGAAAAGAAAAAGGAAGAGGCTAAGGCTCAATGGGAAGAGCTATCTATAGAAGAGCACTTGCAGGAATACCTGGATAAGGGACTGTCAGAAAAAGGAAGCTATGAAAATGGTGGCGAAGGATAGGGGCATCGGAAAAAGAGGTGTACCAATATTTAAAAGTACCAATGATTAGACTTCCTATTTCTTATGGCTTCGAAACTCTATAAGTTCGAAAAATTTCAGAATGTGTTGATTTCTAAAAAAATCATCTAAAAAAAGTAGATAGCTTACTGGCAATTTATTCTTTTTCCCTGTAGACTGGGCTGTGCAACATAATGAGACTAGAAAGGAAAGAAAAATGATTAGTGCAAGAAACCATTTTCATGGAATTGTAAAAGAAATTCGTAAGGGTACCGTGAACGGTATCGTAAAAGCTGAAACTCCCGGGGAAATCGCGTTAGCTCCACCATCTCTATGGAAGCTATCGAGGATTTTAAAGCTTGCAGAAGGCAAGAAGGCTGCATCTTCGTGAAAAGCTACCGAAGTAATGCTGGCTAACGACAATCTGAAAATCTCCGCAAGAAACCAGTGGAAGGGAACTGTTAAGGAGATTAAAGACGGCGCAGTGAACGCCATCGTAAAGCTGGAGATTGAGGAAGGCGTAACCATCACTTCCACCATCTCTTTAGAAGCTGTCAAGGACCTTGGATTAACAGTAGGTGCTAAAGGTAGTTGCCATTGTGAAGTCTACCTCCGTAATGCTAGGAGAAGAATAAAACGAGGCTATAAAAACGAATATTAAAAACTATTTTTTTATGCAGTATAGGTCTGAAAAAGGGGTAGTCTGAGCCCACGGTACTTGCGAAAAACAAGAGAAACGCAGTTTTTCGCTTAGTACTCGATATGTGGCGAAGCTAGCGAGAGCGTGCCCTGACTTCAGACCTATACTGCACAATTAACTTTTCAATATTTTTTTATAGTCTCGTATTATATCAGCCATAGGTAGAGGTAGACAAACAAGGGCATGGTCACTATCGCTACCAAGGTGGTGAAGATATTAATACAGCTGGCGTATTCCGCATCCTGCTCATAGATGATAGCAAACTGATTCACACTGGTTCCGCTGGGGGCGATGGCACTGAGATAGGTCACCAGAAAAATTTCCTTCCCCATGGGAAGAAGACTTGCTATAGTGGCCAAGCTTAAAAAAGAGCAATAAGCAGATTGGAAAGAAAACCATACGCAAAAAGGTCACAAAAAACAATCTCTTATTCTGAAAAAATCGAGCGACAGGCATTTTTGCCAAAACCATACCGGTGACCATCATGCTGACCGGGTACAATCATTCCTCCTATATCTTTGATAGCCTGTACTCAAAAGGTCTAGGGAAGGTCAATCCGAAAACTGAAGCAAAGAAAGCCAAAAAAATGATTGCTAAAATATTGGGATTTTTAAAAATCCGAAAGCTTTTTAAAACAGAAGCTTCTCCGACATTTTCCGTAACCGTATCTGCAAAGTTCCTTTCTTTCCCGCCTTTTTAGCTGTCTTTTTAAACAGGGAAATCCCGTGAGTCCAAAGTAGGATGTTATATACGCCAATATAGGCGGTAATATAAATCAAATACTCTTCTCCCAAGGCATAAGTACAATCGGAATAATGATATTACCGCAGTTACTATAGATCACTGCGGTTTTCTCCACTACTGTCATGGGAAATATCTTATCCAAGAAAAAGATAAAAAGGGTAAAAAATCCCTGTATTCCCAGTGCCAATACTCCGCAGAGGAAAAAGGCTCTTTGCCGTTCCGGAGTAACTTCCACCGTAAAAGGCATGGAAAAAGCACACAGGGCGAAATCAAATACAAGCATAGCTTGGACAGGGTTTAGCTGTCTTCCTTCTTTAAAATATCTTTTTACCAAAGCAAAGCCCGCAAAGAGCATCAAAAAACAAGGCGATGATTTTTCAATTAATGCCAATCCCATTCCGTCTACCTTCCTTCGCTATCTATCTTTTTTTATCGCTTTTCTTTTCTATTGCTTTTCTTCTATCTTTCTTTTCTATTTTTCTTCTATCTTTCTTTCTATATTTTTTTCTATCTTAGTCTGTCTCTTTACATTTCTGATTTTTATTCTCTTCCACCATAAAACCCAAGCTTTTCGAACGTCAAGTATAAAAAGTGTATCCGTGGAATCCTTTCCATAATACAGGATACCTCGAATACACTTTTTACTTTGCGCTATTCCCTTTAAAGCTTTTTAACTTTAAGCCTTTTACTTTAAGCTTTTTGCTTTTAAATAGAATGCTTCTCAGAATACTCTTTTCTCTTCCGAGCTCTTACTCTTCTTCTCTTTCTTTCCAGCTTCTTTCTCTCCCATAAGCTATAGGCACAAAGAAGCATAAGACTGGAGCCGAAAGAGTCCGAAATTCAGAATATGGTAGACATATCTCCGGTGGCTATCGCTCTTTCCGTATTTGTCCACCCTTCCTTTTCGGATGGCATAAATACTCTCCGATGATTTGTAGTTCTTCAAATCTTCCTGTGAGAAATCTCGGTTTTGTCCAAGAATTTCTCCCAATCTCTGGGCTAAATCGTCTCTACTGTAGCCGCTTCCGATTTCTCCCTTTTTCTTTTTCTTCGGATCCAATCGAACAATACGATTCTTTAAAACCTGACTGTTTCCTCCTGAAGGAATGGGAATACCGTATTTTTCAATATAGCGACGAACTTCTCCCGGTAGGATATCCACCGGTACATAAATAGGATTTCCGTTGCATCAGCCCTACAAAAAGTAATCTCTTTCCCGGATCTCCGGGAATAGGCTTATTGGGGTTTTGATTATAAGGATTTCGCTTATCGTTAACAATCGTATCTCCCGGACGAATAGAAGGTTTAAAGCCATTCTTCTTTCCTCCGATACCGCCTATGCCTCCTCCTCGTTTTTCCTTCTCATAAAGCAACCATTGGAAGCCGGTTTTTTCCATTAGAGCAAAACCTTCTCCCAAAACACCGTCCTTTCCAAGCAGATGATAGAGTAATCCTTATCCTTAAGATATAGTTCTTCTTCAATACTATAAGCTCCTGCAAATTTCGGTCTTGTGGGAATTCTGTGGTTTCTTCCATAGGAGATAATTACCGCTCCCTCATCGGAAGGCTGGAAAACCAGAGCTTCCGTGGGATCCTGGTACTTTTCTTCCTTGGTCACATTCAAAATAGCATAGCGTTGTGCACGGGTAAGGTTTTTGAAGCGCAAGTTTCCGAAATCATCATTTTCCTGCACAGAGAGTAAAACATACTTTTTCCCCTCAATGCTGATTTCCGGCTTAGCCTCTCTATCCTTAAAGCTGTCTCTGCTAATGATGCTGTCTTCCTCAGAAAACTCTCCCTTCACAAGCTTTTCCATAGCCCAGTCCTTTTCCACATAGAGGGCATAGCTCTGCTTTGTGATGTTCTCTTTTCTGGTCTTAAAGTCTGTGGTATGGAAGGAGAAATCCGCCTTCTTCAGCCCGTACTGCAAATGATAGCCGTCCGTAGCCTTCGTTGCTTTTTTCAATGTCGGAAGAGGATACCACTTCCAGACGACTTTCCCCATCGGTGAGAGAAAGCTTATAGAAAAGCCGTTTTCTCTTCCTCAAAGTCCACATTTCCTTCTTCCCGGAAGTCTTTCTCCAAAGGCTTACCGCCTTCAGATAATACTCTCCCTTGGGAGAGTAGCATGGAGAAGTAGCGTTCCCTCCTGATAAAGCCTGTTTTTCTGCATCAGATATCCCTTTTTGACGGAATCCAAGTTTTCCGGCTTTCCTAAAAGGGTCTTTACAATTCCGTCTGTAATCTCCTCCTCTTTCCCGTTGACCACCAGTTTTCCGCTGAAGGCATCCTTGCCTGCTGCATCCTTATAGAGCATAAATTCCACTCCCGGAAGGACAGCATTTTCAGACCTTCCTGCCTCTTCATGCTGTACTCTTGTGGAAATCTGGAATGCGGTTCTCTGGGAAGATCTAAAACATTGTCCTTCACAAAAGTAAATCTGAGAATCATCCCCTTCTTTACCACAAAAATTGTCCTGGTTATCAATTTGGAAATGCAGTTCTTTCATGGGATGGAGAGACGCAGGGAAGGTTCTCAGTAAGCAGGATGCTGTAATCCTCTCCTGCCACCAAATCTCCTGCCACGGTAAAGCCTCCCGTTTTCATCGGTGGTATAGGTTTTTTCACTAACCGCCGTTTCTCCTTGAAAAAGACCTTTGATTTTCACCTTAAGTCCTTCAGCTTTTTCTTCGTTTTTCCCAAAGCTCTCGCTTTTTGTCCTTCTCCTGATAGCTTAGAAGGGGTCAATGCCGTAGTGGTTGAAACGAACCCCGGTCACTCTATCCACCTGAGTGCTTTCCTTCTCCAGTTCCTTTGCGGAAAAACGGAAGGACTGTAGACCTTTGATCAATCGATAACCTCTGGGTTCTTTTTACTTCTTTGACATAGTAATCTTGGTACCATTCCAGGTTGGAAAAGCTTAAGCGACCTTCTTCGTTACTTTCCTTCACCAAAGGCTTTCCGCTACCGTCCTTTGCAGGATTTTCTCCCTTTGCATCCAAATAAAGTCCATACTGTGCCCCGGACAGTTTCTCTCCAGTATGCTCCGCTTCCTTTACAAGATTTAAGGTTCCCGGAATTCTGGTATTTTTCGCAAATCCCGCCTTTTTCCCTGTTGGCTGTTTCAGGAAGTCCTGCCTCTGCTGCCAAAACGCTTTCCAGAGAACGGGCAAGCACTGCTTTTCCATCCTCCTTCGGGCGAACCGCAAAGAAGTACTTTTTCTTCTCCTGTCCGGATTGCTCCGTTTCGATGCTGTAGCCTGCAGGCGCCTTGGTCTCCACGAAGTAGTAAAGTCCCACGGGCAGTCCCTGAGAAAGAGGCGTATTTTCATAAGCAAGATTCTGCTTATTGCCCCCATCCCTCGTGGACAGCTTTCCGGATCCGTCTGTCGTAAAGTCTCCCAGATACAGGTCATTTTCCGGCTTTCTCAGCACAAGATTCGGGTACAAGTCGGCAATCTTTCCGCCCTGCTCCAAAGCCTCCGCCTTGTCCGCCTTTCCGCTGTCCTTTACCTGATAGAGGGCAAATGTAGCCTTCTCCAAAGCCTTTTCATCGATTCTGTCAATCTTAGTCAAGCTTCCTTCTGCAAGAATTCGCTTTGCCTTCACCATCAGACTTCTATCCGCCCGTTTTTCCAACGTAATGCCATGGCTTTCCACCGCTTCGATGCTCTTTCCGTCCTTGGACAGACTAAAAAGTGCATAGTCTGTTGTTGCATTTTTTGATAAAGAATGGACTGAGCCGTTCTTTCCAAACGGTAGTACTCTCCAGTACCAGCTTCTCCAGGGTTTTTCCCGTATTTTCCCCATTATCCCAGGAAAATGCAGGATTCTCTTCCTTTTTGCTTCCATCTCTGTTGGCAAGATACAGCTTATAGGAGGAATGAGACACCGGAAAAGCATTTTGATCCTCTTCCGAAATTAAGATTCGGGTAGGATTATCCTTTAAAATCAGCTTTGCTCCATCAGAGGTATAAAAACCTGCCTCCGGTGATTGTTTGCCGGCTGCTGCAATACCAGATTTCCGCTACTGGCATCAATCGTGAATGGAATTGCCGAGGCCTTTTCATAGCCTCTTGGGGAACTTCCTCACTAAAGCGATACTCCACTCCGGTCTTTAAGACACCTAGTAAACCACCATCCTTCTTCATTTCCTCTTCTGTAAGAAGAATATAGGACTCAGTTCCGGCACTGTGCAAGGTATAACGGGAAGAAGCTTCCCTGCTTTGCAGGAAGTCCTCCGTCTTTCCTGTGATACGGAATTTTGCACCCTTCAGGGCATCCCCTGTCAGAACATTTCCTTCCCCATCCCTCTTTTCAAAGGAGAAGACCGTGGGGTAATTCCGAAGAACCACCTTGTCCCCGTCCTTTTCTCCCTGATAGTTCAGAGTACTGCTGCTTACAGGGGTGCCGTTAGGAGTTTTCTCACGCTCTACATTAAAGACAATACGATCGCTGAGCAGATACCCTGTCTCCGTATCAATTTCTTCCAAAGCGTACTGTCCCCAGGGTAGACCGTTTAACTGCAGGCTTCCCTCATAGAGTAAAAGCCTCCCTGTCCATCAGGTACTGCCACCGCAGGAGCGGTTTCCACCTCTGCGCTTTCTCCAAAGCCGATACCGGCAGGATACTCGTATACACCGGCTTCTCCGTCTACCTTCACCATAGGGAATTCCTTAAAGTAATCCCCTTCATCTCCGGATCCGGATTAATATAAAACTTAAATTTTTGTCTTATAACCGGTCTTATCTCCCTTTCCTTTAGTACATAGAAACCTTAGGAAGACGAGATTTTCTTCTCGTAAATCTTCTTAATCTCTGGAACCGGTTTTGTACTCCTCCTCTCTCTAAAAATTATAGAAAGCATCAAAATTTCTTTTCCCTCATAAATCAGTTTGATTTCTCGCCTTCCCCTTCCTCATAGGGAGTTAAAAATTCTTCTATCTCTTTTGTATAACCTGTAGAGCTTCATCTCCATCAGGTAGTAAATATTTTCTGTAGGAAAATTTGAATCATACGCCTCACCGGAGAAACGCACCTGTCCCTTTGCATCGGTAACGCCGTAGTCATGAAGTAATCACCTAGAAGGGCATCCTTACTTGCCGTTTTCAAAAAGGGTAAGTATTTCTCTTCAAAAAGTGAAAACTCGCTCCTGCCAGAGGAAGACTTACCTTGTTATCTGCAAGGGAATCCTTCTTATTAATGACATAGCGCACCTTCTTGGAGCCGGTGGAATAGTCAAAGGACTCGTGACTATCGACTTTTTCACAATAGAATCAGGGGCTCCGGAGCCTTTTTCACTATACCACATTTTCAAAGGGTGGTGTCGTATTTTCAATATCCACCGTAATATCCGTGGAATAAGCCCAGAACATAGGTATCGGTAGTGGAATTTTTAAAGTGATTTCCAGCTCCGTCACCAGGTCATGCTGGTCATCAAAAGTGGCGAAGTCGCTTGACTTCCCACTCCGTATCCGGCACTAGTGTGGCATTGTTGGGATCATTTACATCTCCGTTAATCTCTATAGAATGATCCTGATGCTTTACTCTATAGAGCTTAATGGACTTCATATCCAGGAATAGCCCTTTGGGAATCTTATCCAGCAGTACGGTTCCTCCGGTAATATTTCCGCCCAGAGGATTAATCAGCACCTTCCAGTTCATAACACCCTGATAGCGGGAACCTGCCTTTCCCTGTTCTCCTCCTTGACCAAGATCTTGTTAGAATCACCTGGGTTTTTCCGGTTCCTGAGGGCTGTTGCGTCATGAACAATCAGTTTCCGCCACTTAAATAGGTGGGAAAAACTGGTAGAGGTGATAGTCACTCTATTGGTGGTGCTGATGGTGGCTTCCTGCAAATTAAGCCCTGCCGCATTGGTATTTTTCAAAAAGAACATCCTGCCCTTCCTGGATTCAGATAAACATAAATATCCATGTACAGAGTATCCTTAAAGGATTTTTGTAAGTTCAGTTCTACCCTCTTCGCCACATTATCTACCGTCAGCTCACTGCCGGATACAATCTGTTCCGCAGTTCCGCTTCCGATTCTCGCCAGTGTGGGATATTTGCTGTCCGATGCCGTGGTAATGGTAAAATACTTGGAGTCCAAAGGCTGTGTCTGCCCGTTGGGCTTTGGTATTTCAAAAAGATATTTTTGCAGGTCATCCTGTAATACAAAGTTCCTCAAATCCTCCATACGACTAGCATTTGCCGTAATTTGGAAACGAAATAGGCACCTTCTGCTCATCATCGTAAAAGCTTTGCACCGTCTTTCTCAGCATATCCTGACTCATCATCTGAGGATCCTGCACGATTTCACCGTCTTAAAGGGGTTTATATCCTCCTTATGGGTATAGAGACAGGGTGGCATTACTACCAAAAGTAATGATTTCCATCTTTTCTCGTCATATAGTACAGTGCCTTGGAATCGTGATTCCAGGACAGTAAGCCAATATCAAAACGCTCTTCTACAGGAACTGCGTTGTTTCGGATTACAGTTAATTCCACATTTCCCCTGCCGGAGCTCCGGTGCTGGGAAGATATGTCAGGTTTAAGGTAGCAATAGGGATAACCCCTGTCGCTTGCCATAATGGTTTCCGTCTGTGTTTGATTCACAAGCTTGTCTCTGCTTGCCTTATCCACAAACAGGTTAGAGCGGAAGCCCCTTCTCCTAGCTGAAGATTTAGGCTGTTAAATTCATGATATTGTCCATTGTTGATAATCAGCTTTAATTTTTCATAATTTTCCTTGGTGGTAGCCTTTACTCTCCAGTTTAAAAGCGCCTTTCTGGAATCCGTTCCTGTTCCCTTAATTTCCAGGAAAATGGACTTAAAAGTAGCAGAAACAATCGGAGTTTCGTTGCTTAACTCATCTGAAATACCTCCTGCGACATCTCCGGTAGGATAGGTAGCTATCACCTGAGCTTGATTACCAATTGTCGTATTCGTCCCGCTTCCCTGTAAAGGAAAGTCCTCCGCCACAAGCGTATCAAATTCGATACTGTAGGGCTCCTTAAAGCGAGTACCGAAGGCAAGTAGTCAAGGTATCTCCCCATTGGGATATGTGCCCATACTATAGGTATAGGATACATCATTAACGTCTCCAAATCCTCTTCCCGCCAGATTCACATGATTGTTATTGGGCTTTAAAACGGTGGCCTCTCTACCCCCATAGCGAATGGTGATTCCCTTACTCTCATCCAGAGTAAGACCTTTCTTCAAGATTGTCCAGCACTCTGGCCTGAACAGCTGCCGCTCGATCATTATTAAAGTCTATTTTCCAACGGACACGATTTCCGCTGACCTGTGTTCCTCTTAACTAAACTTATCTTCGGAATCGTGGTTAGAGCAAAAGGTAGATCTTTTGCTCGTTTCCTTAGGAAGACAGGCTTCATTTTTATGACTTAAGCTCACGTTATTTCTAAGGGTGGTAGCATTTTTATCATATATACCTCTCCCGAATGCCGGTAACGATCCGAATCGTCTGAGGGAGCATGAATCACTTCTCCGCTCTCCGGGAAGGTATAGCTGTAGGTGCTCATACCACTTCCGCTTCCCGTAGCTTCCGTCATTTGGAGCGTCATATCCTGACCGGTTAAAGGATCTTTCTTTCCCAACCAGGTAGCCGATTTAAAGACCTGATGATTGCTTGGAAGCTGTCGGTAACAGTTAACCCGTTTAAGGCAACACCTGGAGAATCCTCTCCACAGTAATATTCCATGCCACCTGTCCCTTGGCAGGCTGGGCATCCGCCACCTTCTTCACCCCGGAAATCACGGATGGAAGGGGAGGAAGAATGATTTTATAATTTTGCTCCGGCAAGGAAATCTCTACAGGATTATCCGTCTTTTCCGTAAGCTTAGTAGAGTCCAGGCTAAAATCCAGGTGATGATTCTTTAATCTCTCCATAAGCGGAAAGCTCAAAATCCTGTAAGAATTCCACTTCCAGCTCCCAATTCTTGGTGGCAGGATTCTCCCGGATGGTAAATTTATAGAATTTTTAGCAGGATATCCGGTATTGTAATAGGTACCGCTCCTTTTGCCCGTAAAATAGACGGGAAGCTGAAGAAATTTTTCTCCATTTTTACAGTAAAACTGTCTCCCGGTCTTACAAAGCGGATATCCATATGTAAGTTTTCCACTTCATAGGGAGTAATTCTCATTTTAATTTCCAGCTAACGGTATTTCCTTCTTTTCCAACTTTCTGAAAATCCTTTTGTCCTCCCCTGTTCTTTAGCTGTACATTGATGTTATTTAAAGTAAATTTTTACATCATTTAAAATATGATCTGTTGCATTGACCTCTCCCTTATAAATTCCAATGGTGGAAGCTATCCAGACTAAACTGAATTCGTTCTTTCTTGCTTGAAAGAAGGCCTTGTTTTCATAACCTCAAATCCTCCACAAGAATATCTTCTTTTTGCAGGTTCGGAATCTCTAAGCTGTTGATTCCTCCTGCTTTTTCCTGCTTAATAGGAAGATGGGTTACCTGTAGCTTCCCTCTCCTTCCAAAAGCCTCCTGAAGGTAAAAATTAATCTTTACACTGCCCTTTTCCAGCTGAACCTCTTCCCAATCTCCGGTTTTTCTTCCTTAAGGAAAAAAAGCCTACATCATAAAGTCTAAGGTCATGGGTACAAAGCCCTCTTCCCTCAGCACTTTCCCCATTCTCCGTATCTTGTTTCCCTTCGTTTTTTTGCTTCCAGTAAAAGCCTCCTTATAAGCCCGGTACTGCTCTTTTCTTTCCTCCTCTAAAATCGGACAGAACCAAAAACACAACGCCCTTCGGCGAACTTTCCGGATATTCCAGCTCAGCATTTTACCTAATCTCATCATCCTTATATTGAAATTGCTTTTTCTCGTTTCTTTCGATGGTAGAGTAGGACAAAAGTAGGAAGTTTTTTTCCCCTTCCGTTTCTTCACTCTCCCTTCCTTAGCACTTTCTTTTGCTGAAAAGTCCTTCCTGCTCATTCCTTCCTGCTTTGAACCGCAAGATTTTCCCTGGATTCTCCTGTTTCTTCAGTGGTGCCTGCATCAGTGGTGCTTTGCTTCAACTTTGGAAGCTGCTTCAGCATCTCCTGTGCTACAGTCTCCTCCCTATTCTCCCTCCGTTTTTCCCGACTCAATCCGGTAGATTCCTCGGAAGATATCCCTTCCTCCGTAGCTTGCCCATTCAAAACAGAACTATCCCCTACAAGTCTTGAGCTTTCTCCCCAGCGGTAAAGCTCTGCAAGCTGATAGAACACAGTAAAAAATAGTGCTAAAAAGCGCTTCATAATTACTCCTTCAACAGACATTCCTCTTAAATACCTGTTTTCCTTCCGTCTTTTCCTCCGGAAAAGCCTTCACGCATAGCTCTTTACCAGAATGTCCTTTGTAAAATCGCTCAATTTAGTTCTTAATTTTTAATTTTTGCACAATACGTCTATCTAATATCGTCATTTTCTTTGAATTTATAACAAACGGAAAGAACTGCCATTGCGTTCTTTTTTACAAGGAAATATTTTACATTCTGCGAAGGATACTCCTTAAGATCGAGTAGGAGGCGGTGACTAACCGCCGTCCTCTCACTAACACTGTACGTGCAGTTCTCGTATACAGCGCTTTCAATAGTTGACGTGCACAGACTGATAGGCTGTGGCTAAATCGTAAAAGCCACTGTTTATCAGTCTTTCTTTTTATCATTACCATGTTAATGACAACTGTATGTGTTGTAAACCAGTAGCCTCGTCTGCTGTTTGCCGCTTTCCATGCCAGGTCTTTGGGAGCTCCCATGCCCCTCAGGTTTCGGTATCTGGTTCGCTCACGTTTCCATTGTTTCCATATACACATACGTATTCTGTGATAGAGCCATCCGTTAACATCATTCATGTTGCTCTTCATACTCGCTATTCCATAGTAGTTAAAGCCACCCTCTTGCGTATACCTTGATTCTTTCTAGGCTCGGCTAGATTGACTGACAGCGCTTACAGGGAAAGCTCTTTCAGTTTCGACTTAAACTTCTCCCAAGACTTTGCATGAACTCAGACATATATGCCACTTCTGTTCCTTCCCAGTACAAAGCCAAAGGAATTTAAAAATTTCGGATTGCAAATACACTGACAGTGCGGCTTTTCTCTCGATTCACTGTAAGTTTCAGTTTCTCCTCAAGATACCTCGTACTGCTCTCTAAGAGTCTCTCTGATGCCTTTCTGCTTTTTCGCAAGAAGCACTATGTCATCTACATACCTTATGCATGGGACACCTCTTTTCAAAAACTCTCGAGTCGAACTCATTGAGGGTAGATATTCGCGAGCAAAGGGATAGATTCCTCCTTGTGGCGACCCTTCCTCTGTTTTAATAACCACTCCATTTTCCATTACGCCACTTTTCAGATACCTCTTGATAAGTTGCACCACACGTTCATCTTTTACATTTTTCCTCAGAAGGTTGATAAGAATCTCGTGGTTGATTGTATCGAAATATTTCGATAGGTCTAGAACTACCGCATATGTGTAGCCCTGTTCAGCGTACTCCTTAACCTTAAGTATTGCTCCTTTTGCGTCTCTGTTTGGGCGGTAGCCGTAACTACCGTCTGCAAAAAGTGGCTCATAGATTGGCGCCAACTGCTGTGTTATCGCCTGTTGAAGTGTACGGTCTATCACTGTTGGTATGCCAAGCTTCCGCACACCACCATCTGGTTTAGGAATCTCAACTCGTCTTACGGGTGACGGAGTATACTTTCCACGATAAATACGTGTCGTTAACTCTTGTTGATGTTCCTGAAGGTATGGAAGCGCCTCTTCGATAGTCATTCCATCAACTCCAGGTGCTCCCTTGTTTGCCTTCACTCTCTTATACGCTCTGTTAAAGTTGTCTTTATGCAGTATCGCTTCTAAGAGCTTCGGCTGTCACTGCCTCTTTCTTTCCATATCAGATTGAATGACCTATGCGCTTTTTGCATACCCTTCATGTTCCGCACTATCTCTCTGCAAACAGCCACTGCTTTTAGTGTTTTTCTGCCATGTCTAGTCATTCCTCCTTTCCCAGTCATACTTGAGACTCCCTACTGATTCAGTCCTTTTGTCTCTCGACTACTATGACCTCTGCTGACTTCTGTGTGTTCAGCATTGCTTTGGACAATGGTTACCTCTTTCGAGGGCATATCACACAGACCTCCCTAGGTACCACGTTTCTTCCTCTCCATATATCTGCCTCATTTATCATGCATGATTCCGTGTAGTTATTGGACTTTGGCTTGTGTTGCAGTCTTATCCTCATGCATAACCTCATATGAGATTTCTGTTCGTCAGACCAGAGATTTGCCCATGAGTTAGTATCTTCCTCATATCCAGCTTCCTTCAGATTCAGGTCACCCTCGACACCCTTGCCTTCAGCTATATCCTTCCCACTACCGGGCGGATTCGGGACTTTAACCCATTAGAAACGTGCGCCGCTAGGCGCACAACGAAAAAAGCAGAAGGTGAGCGCCTTCTGCTTTCTTCCCGTCTTGTGGACGGACACTTAAGTTGAGTCTATTTATTTCAGGAGATTTCCCATGTGTCGTGCTTATGGTCAGGAGGACACGAACACCGGGCAGTTATGAAGTTTACAAACCAGGTATTTGCAAATTCACAACAGTTAGTTTTATCTAACTGAGGCTATAATACACTTTGAATTCCTAGTTGTCAACAGGAAATTCAATTTTTTTCAAAAAAATTTTCTTCACGCTATTTCAGCATTTTCCGATGGAAAATTTCGAAATTCCCGGCTTATAGTCCCAAAAGCAATACCAAAAGTAATGCTAAAGCAATAGTCTCCCCGGAAGAAAAAAACAGCCCGGCAAATTCTGCCAAGCTGCCTCTTTTTCTTTTTAAAAAGTTTTTTTACCCGTTCTGTGATGCTTCCTGTGTTTCCAAATACTCTCTTAAAACATCGTTTTAAATCTTCCGTCAAATCTTCCACGTTGATGCCATGGGTTCGCAAGCTTCTTCCAAAGACTCTGCGCTGGATGCGGAACAGGATACACAGCCTAAGCCGTTTTGCATGAGAAACGGTGCAATCAGCTCATTTAAAGCCAGAATATCACCGATCTTCATATCCTTGGTAATTTCTTCCATAGCCTTCCTCCTTCTTTTCTTAGAATTGGCAGCTAACAGTATATCACATCTGCTTTACTTTGTAAAGGGATTTAAACTGTCTGTAATTTCTCCAATGCAGAATTGGGAATCAAACATTCCATATGTTCCTGATAATAGTACTCACTGAGCTATATTACCGTGTAATCTCTCCGTATTCCAGCAAAAGATTTGCCACGCGATTTAGCGTTTCCATATCTTCATTCTTACTATGTATAGAAAGGTAAAAATTCTTTCTTATCCACGTCTTTATAAAGGCTATTGTTTTCCTAAATCCATGCCATGAACTGCTTTCGCCGCACCAATCACTCTGTCTAAGCTCTGAAAACGGTATAAGCGAAGCCCTTCTTCTTTCTTTTCCTGCTGTCTAGTCTCTGTCTGAGAAGCATCTAACTCCTCATCACTGTTGTCTTCTGTCTCCTTCAACTGTTTCATCAGTCACGTGAGCACCTTCAAGAATCTGGGTGGTCAGTTCTGAAATCCAGCCGTTTTGTCCATTGCTTGCGGTGGAAAACTTCGAAAAACGTGTATCTAATTCTTCCGGATCATCCACCTTAGAAATAATGAGTTGAACCGCACCACCCTGTAAAGGAATAGCCTCTATCATCAGAGGGTGTTGTCCATTACAAATCCCACTTCTTCCTTTTGCCTTCAACATCATTTCATTAAAGAGCTGCTTAGCAGCCTGCGAGCCATAGGGTCATATCCCATAGATTTATATTTCTTGAAGATAAATCCAAACTGGATAAAAGTACACTTGATGGAGTTGTCATCAATTTTTCTCGATTTTTCATGGCTCCTCCTTCTCCAAAATAAACTTCTTTTTACCCTTACTGAAAAAGTTTATCAGTGTGTTCATCATACTATTTTATCGGTACTTTTTGCAATTTGAGATTACCCATTTTTCAGAAATATTTAAGATGATACAATGTATAAAAATCATTTATAAAATAGCGAAATAAATATTTTTTTATTACAATGAAATAGCGATAAATATTTTTAAATCAACTGTATTGCTGATTTATAAGCCCCAAATCGGTATTCTGTATACAAGCATCGAAAGACTAACTATTAATAGTCAAGCATAAGATTAAGATTTTTCAGAATAAAAATACGAAAACGTATTTTAGATAGATTAGTACATTGAAAAACTGTATGACGAATAGAGCATCAGCGATGATGCTCTCAGAAAAAGATTATGAGCTAATTTAACTTATAAAGGCTGATATGACGTATGGGTTATTTCCATCCGAAAGATGGTTCTGACAAACTTTTTAATCACATGGCTTATTGCGACATAGTAGTGCTTGCCCTCTGCCCGCTTTTTGACAGATAGAGCCTGAATCGCTCGTCCCATCCAGAAACATATATAGCAGCATTGAAAAGTGCGTAACGCAGATGCCCTAGAGCCACGTTTTTCCATGCGAGCATAAGAAGATATTAGTTTTCCGGACTGGTACGTAGACGGAGATAGTCCTGCATAAGCAAGAACCTGATCTGCATTGCTAAAGCGTGTAAAGTCTCCAATCTCTGCTAGAATCATTGCCCCCATACGATACTTGATGCCGGGAATAGTTGTAATTGGAGAACCACACTCATCCATGATTTTTCTGAATGGACTGCTCGACTTCTTTAATATCGGAGTCAGTGTGTCAATTCAGCGTATTGTCTGCCTGAGTTCCATTGATTTAGCAGGCATAGGTGATCCGATAGAAGATTTTGCAGTCTCTCTGATTTACGATAGGCCTTTTCACGACCATAGTGCCCTTTTGAAGCATCAGCAAGTAGAGCTTTCAGGTGGGTGAGATTGGAACTTGCGATAAAATATACTCCAGCAGTTCCTGAAGAAGACGGTATACCGAGTTCATGTGCAGAGTCGGAACAAAGAGACTCAAGTTCCGGGGAACAGGATGTTTTACAAGCCTGGATACTGAAGTTTTTCATTTTTGCACGTTCTTTGACAAAGCTCAAAACGATAACGAGTTAATGACTTTAGCTCCTCGCTGTGGTAGGATGTACCTGTATAGGGGCTTGAGTGTCTTATCAGTCATAAGCATTTCAGCAATGGAGCAGGGCATCGACTTTATCCGTTTTTGTCTTTCTAAAGGCTTTGACCTTTTCTGTAAAGATTTGTATGTAACGGATTGATGACAAAGGTATGGTAGCCATGGTCAGAAGTGATCCCAGAATGTTGTAGGAATAGTGACCGGTAGCCTCGAGTCCTATTTTTATCTGAGATTTGTCCTTGAGACTGACTCAATCTTGTGGAATAATTCTCCATAGCCATCGCTATTGTTCCGTATCGTAAAGACTTGGAAAAAGTTCTTCGGTATCTGGCTGAGGATACAACAGTCATGCTTATCCTTAGCAACATCAATTCCAACGTAAATCATTTAGTAAATCCTCCTGTAATAAGTGTTTGATGCTGTTATCGACCCACAGGGCTCTTTGCTGATTGTATCCTCGTTCTACATAAACCGTCATGCGGTATCTAACTGATCAACAATGTAACAAAGAGGCTGTGGTTGGAGCCTTTCGAAAACCGTCGTGCGGTAGGAGTTGAAACCAATCCACAGCATCAGATAACAATAGTAGCTGATTACCAAGAACAGGTAAAGAAAAGCTACAACAATAATACGAGAATTTCTATAAGAAAGGAATCTTTGGAAAAAAACTTTGCGAATACAAAATTTCCCTTTCTTTTGTAACCCGAGAGAAAACTACAGTCTTCCATAATGAGCAAACTTTCTCGGCAAAGACTTGCCCGAGAGTATTATAATACATTTCCAGAAAGTAGGTCTTCTATGAAAAAAAAAAAACAGTTTGGGATTTTTCTTATTGGCTTAAGCCTTCTTGCCGTAGCCTGTGGAAATAAAGGACTTCCCCAAAAAGGAAAGTACCGCTGCAGTCGAAGAGACTAAACAAGCTAATGACGTGTCCGTAGCGGACACAAAACAAAACAATGAGGGTTTTCCATGCAGAGACCACACAAAGGCAATGATGTCTCCGACAGATCTTACGCCTGTAAGTAAGGCAAAGCTCTCATAACATATTCCAATCTGGTGGATCAGGAAAGTAGAGACCGGGTTACCACTGCTTTTAAAAAATGCAGGGTTTGAAGGACGAGAAAAATCAAAGCATTTTTTCCGCCATGGATGAATATAACAATGCGGTGGGAAAGGACAAGCTTGCTAGAAAATGACCACCATTGACAAGGCATTTCCAAGCTTGGATACGGATAAGCTGGTGGATGCCTGGTTAGATAAAAGGGGATATGTAGGTAGAAACTGTAGAATTACCGCTTATTCTTTGATGGGGATTTCATTACCGTGAGGCAATCAGACTCCCGGAGACACCACTATGCTCTTTTTCCGATTTTGATGCGATTTCCGCAAAAATATTTTCACCGGAGAAGATAAGAAGAAATTCGACACCCTATTCTCCTATATTGACGTAACAAATACGAAGGACAGCAAGGTTTTGGCGGAGGAAATTCAGAAATCCTGGAAGGAAAAAGAAATCTCTTTCCATAATGACAAGATGCATATGATTTCTGTCTTTATGACCATGGATGACGGCAAGAATAAGGTGCAGGAATTTGTAAGTATGTGGGCGTTCTGGTTCAGGGCGGAGACAAATATCTCTTTATTGAAAAGCTGGCCTTTGAACTTCCCTATCAGGTGGATGAATTTTCCAACCTCCAAGAGGTCAATGACTATTTAATGGGCTACTATGACCAGGATGCCGACGGTTTAAGTGCAAAGCCCTGATTTTTGAAGATGACCATGTACTAAAGGAATATCAGGTAGTAGAATAAGACGGAAGCTACAGGAAGATGCTTCGAAAGATGTTCAGGAAAATCTTCGGGAAAATGCACAGCGAAACGAGTACAGATTGATTCCTTGGAAGCTACCCTGAAAAATAAAACGAGCAAAGCATTCGGTAGCTAAATCCAAGTACAGTGGATCAAAAACAAGGTGCATGAGAAATAAGGAGAACCCATGAAAATAAAGAAAACACAAATCAGCTTTTTCCCCTCCCTGCTGCTTTGTGTTTTCTTTTTGCTTACTCTCAGTTTCTGTACAAAGGCTGAAAGCCCCAAACAGGACTATGGGGTATTTCTTGGAATTGGCGGGAATACCGGAAAAGAGGAGAAGGATGAAGAAACCCTTCAAAAGCTGAAAAAACTACCGTATGGTGGTTCTGGAGCCTTCTAACTTTGGTCCGAGCAGATTCGGAAAATCAAGGCAGAGGCACAAGGTTTACGGCTATCTAAACATCAGCGCCCTGGAAAATTTCCGCCCTTATTATGAAGATTTTAAAAAGTATAGTCTGGCACCCTATGAAAATTGGGAGGAAGAATACTGGATGGATGTCAGCAATCCACAGTGGCAGGATTTTCTGATTAACAGCTTAGGAAAACAATATGCCGCCATGGGATTAGACGGTTTTTTTCTGGATAACACAGACATTTACTACCAATATCCCAAAGGGAAGTCTATCAGGGCTTAAAAAAGATTTTAACAGGACTAAAGCAATACTCCCTCCCTTTAATTTTAAATGGAGGCGATACTTTCGTGCAAAGAAGTATAGAGGAAGGCAAGGCTTTAAGCCTCTTTGACGGCGTGAACCAGGAATGCGTCTTCACCAAAATCGATTTTTACCAAGCCCTTATCTTTCTCAGGACAAAGCAAAAAAGCCTATTATGAAGAATATTTGGAAAAAAAGCAAAAGACTGCCGGTACTTTTCTGTCTATCTTACAGAATATCAAGCGAATTCCGAATTAAGTCAAGAGATTGAGCGGTACTGTAAAGAAAATGGCTTCCTTTGGTACAATGCGGAGAGCTTAGAGCTTAGATAGAGCAACATAGGGATTTACTTCCCCCTTTTATTTACTTAGTGTGCAAAAATCTAAGAGCGGATTTCTTCGCCTTTTCTATTTTTTCAGGCTCTATATTTTCTATGGCAGAGCTTGTAATCCATTTTTTCCCAAATATAGTTTGTACGGATTCCAAGATCAGCCCACAGGTATAGTCATCCTTTTCTTCCGAAAATAGCTCCTGCAAAAGCCGCTTTTGTTCTTTCCTGTAATACTGCCTTATTCACCCGATGAAAAGACATTTGCATAAGACTTGTGGCAGACCAAGCCCTGCAAATGGCATCTTCATCACTATGCATTTGCTTTATAAGAACTTCGATTTCCTTGGAAGCTCCCACCCATCCAAGGGCAATAATCAGCTTAGCGCGAAGAAAGGCTTCTCCTTCTTTTTCCAAAAGCTTGGTCAAAAAAGCTGCTAAGCAATCACAATAGGAAGTATAAAACGTTCTATACTTTAACTTGGAAAGACATACTGCCATCAAATAGGCAGTAAATGCTCTCTTCCTTTTCTCCTGCTCGTCCATCTCACAAAGCTTTTCCCACAAAAACTGCAGACCTTCTTCTCCATGAAAATCAAAACTGTTCTCTAAGAAAAGCTGCGTCTCTTCTTCCCAGTCCTTACAGATTAGCTGATAATGATAAGCTATCTCCCCACTGTTTCCAAGAGCAGAAATAAAAACGAATCCTATCTCCATCGGGAAAGCCCTCCGCTTCCAGCTTACGATATTCTTCCTCCAAAGCTTCTTTTAAAAGCTCCGGCTTCTGTCCCCTTGCCTCTACAGCTTCTCTTGCATTTTTATTGAGTAAATCCGCCATAGCTATTTCTCCATTATAACTATATTCTTTTCGTATCCTTTGTATTTTACATCTTTTAAGCTTGAATGCCCAGCCACACCATAGTATTCTCTCAGATTCCAACCGTTCTATTTTGATTTCTTTGGAATTAGGGCTTTATTGCATTTCCTCTCCTAGCACCAGCCGTTCTATCCAGAGTTCTTTTTGAAGGCAATATGAGGCAGCAGCAGGAGCGTGCCTGAAAAAAGAACTCTGGATAGAATGACGGTAGCGAAAAAAAGAAAGCCCCTAGTGCTTCTCTCTTGTGGCATTCACAAAATCTTGTATACTGTGGTTGCCAGCCCAGAGTAACAGTTCCGATGGGACCGTTTCTTTGCTTGGCAATAATAACCTCCGCCACATTGGGGGTCTCTGAATCCTTGTGGTAATAGTCATCACGATATAAGAACATTACAATATCTGCGTCCTGCTCTATGGCTCCCGACTCTCTTAAGTCGGAAAGCATGGGACGATGATCCGGTCTTTGTTCCACCGCTCGGGAGAGCTGAGACAGGGCAATCACAGGGCAATCCATTTCTCTGGCAATGGCCTTTAGGGAACGGGAAATTTCAGAGATTTCCTGCTGTCTGTTTTCGAAGAACGCTTTCCTCTTTCTCCGCTCATCAGCTGTAAATAGTCGATCATAATCAGAGAAATGCCCTTTTCCAGCTTCATCTTCCGGCATTTGCCCCGAAGCTCGGAAACCGTAATTCCCGGCGTATCATCAATCACCATATTGGCATGGGAGATACGGTCAATTCCCTCAATCAGATTTCCCCAATCCTCATCGGTAAGATTTCCCTTTCGCAGCTTATCCGCATCAATGGAGGTTTCCAGAGAGAGCAGACGATTTACCAGCTGCTCCTTGGACATCTCCAAAGAGAACACCATGGCCGGCTCCCGTTTCTTTACCGCCACATGATCCAGGATATTGAGTACAAAGGCGGTTTTTCCCATGGAAGGACGGGCGGCAATCAGAATTAAATCAGACTTTTGTAATCCGGCGGTTCGATAATCCAGGTCAATAAAGCCGGTGGGCACACCGGTAATGGATTCCTTTTGCTTGGAAGCGGCTTCAATACGTCGAAGCACATTCATCGCTACCTCATCAATGGGAACAAATTGCCGGTTGTTTTTCTGCATCAACAGCTGAAAAATCCGTTTCTCCGTACTTTCCAGAATGGTCTCCAAATCTTCCTTCCCGCTATAGCAAAGCTCTGCAATCTCTTCATTGGTTTTAATCAAAGCACGCAGGGTAGACTTTTCCTTTACCATCTCCGCATAGAGACGCACATTTCCTACACTGGGAACGGAAATCGCCAAATTTCTAAGGGTTTCCAGAGAAAAAAACTCCGGCGGTACATCCTTCTTTCTTCGTAGACGCTCCTGCAAACTGACAAAGTCAATGGTCACGCCCTCCGAAGACATTTCCCGCATGGCATCAAACAAAATATGATATTGTCTGTTATAAAAATCCTCCGGCACCAGAATTTCTAAAGCGGTCATCACCGCATCCTGATCTCGAATCATAGCACCGATGACACTTTCCTCCGCTTCCTTGGCATGGGGTACGGTTCTTAGTACCAGGCGCTCTTCCTGTTCTGCCATTCTTTCTTCCCTCTCTACTTTCGGTCTAAAAAACTTCTCTCCTTTTCCTCATCATTTTCTGAAAAAGAGAGAAGTCTTCTAATTGCTTTAAGCCCGTGGCTAAAAGGTAATGAGTAATTGTTTTAAGCCTGTGGCTGAACGCTGACATGGAGGGTTGCTTCCACATCCTTATGCAGCTTCACCTTAATGTCATAGCCGCCGAAATTCTTCATCGGTACATCCAGCTCCATTTTCTTCTTGTCCACGGTAAGCTTATGCTGCTTCTTCAGTTCCTCCTGTACTTCCTTAGTGGAAATGGAACCGAAGGCTCTTCCGTCTTTTCCCGCCTTCATGGTGAACACCAGCTTAATGGCTTCCAGCTTTTCCTTTAATTCCTTAGCCTCTGCCAGTCTTTCCTCTGCCAGCTTTTCCGCATTTTGCAGCTGCAGCTTCAAGGTATTTAAGTTCTTTGCATCAGCCGGTACGCCGGTTTTGGTAGGGTAAAATGAAGTTCCTTCCGTAACCTTCGCTAACCTCTACGATTTCTCCCTTTTTTCCTAATGCCTTTACATCCTTTAACAAAATCACCTTCATTACTCTACTTCTCCTTCCTCAATCATCTCATCAATGGCCTTCTTTACCTGCACAATGCAGTCTGCCACTTCGCCCTCTTTAATCTGGGCTCCTGCCACGGTGCGGTGTCCTCCGCCCCCAGCTTTTCCATTAAAAACCTGCACATTCATCTCGTCAATGGAACGGGCAGAAATGAACACTCATCATTTACCTTGGTTAAGACCACACTGGCCTTAATTCCCCGAATATTTAAGAGCTCGTTGGCCGTCTTGGCACAAAGTACCGTGGGGCTTTCCGTGCCTTCACAGGAAACACTGCTGATGGCGAAGAAATCCCGGTAAATATCCGCCCGACTGATGGCCTCCGCCTTGGCCTGATAATCACTGAAATCCTCTCGAAATACCTTTCGGATTCTGGTGATATCCGCACCGCAACGTCTCAGATACGCTGCCGCCTCAAAGGTTCTTACACCGGTCTGGTTGGTAAACTCTCTGGTATCGATCACGATACCGCCATACATACAGTCCGCCTCAATGGGCTTTGCCTTGATACCGTCCCGAATATACTGCATCATTTCCGCAATCAACTCGGAAGCGGAGGAGGCATAGGGCTCGCAGTAGCTTAATACCGCTCCCTGAATCGTTTCGGAGCTTTGTCTATGGTGGTCAAAAACCACCTTGGTCTTCACCATGGTAAGAAGCTCCGGTTCATCAATGATGGACGGTCTGTCACAATCCACCACCACCAGCATGGTGTTGTTATCCACCAAATCCTTCGCGGTTTCTCCGTCAATAAACATATCCTTCGGATAGTCTTCATTTTCCAGAAAACGCTCTTTTAAGGGTAAAATGGTGGGGGTTACCCCGTTCTGTACAATATAAGCTCTCTTATCCAGGGCGGTAACCATACGATACACGCCCACGGAGGAACCCAGACAGTCCATATCGCTGTTGATATGTCCCATGATGAGCACCTTGTCCTTGGACTCGATTAACTCCTGGAAGGCCTGGGCCTTCACTCTGGCCTTTACTCTGGTAACACGCTCCGTACTCTGGCTCTTTCCGCCGAAGAAGTTTAACTTCTCAGGGGTCTTGACTATTGCCTGGTCGCCTCCACGGCTCAGCGCCATATCCATACTGGTTCTGGCATATTCATAGTTCTGGGCATAATCCCCCGCGCCGAAGCCGATTCCTAAGCTGAGGGTTACGGAAAGGTCATTTCCCATCTGACCTTCTTCACCTCTTCCAGAATGGAGAAGCGATCATCCATCATTTTTTTCCAGCGAGCTTGCTTAAGAATGAAAAATATTTATCCTTTTCAATTTTCTTTTACTACACCGTTGGCAGAACCGATATAACGGTTAATCTTTCGGTCTACTAAAGCAGTAAGCAGGGATCTTCTCACCTCCTCAATCTGCTCCATAACCTCTTCATAGTTGTCCACATAGGCCAGACCTAATACGATTCTCTCCTCATCCAGCTTCTGCTGTAATTCCAATTCTTCCGTTTCATCCCGAAGGTAAACCGCAATTAAACGAGTCTCCTCCGATAAGGTAAGGGATTCCGGCTCCGCATCCTGCAAGGAATCCACACGAATCAGGTCAATACAGTACTTTCTGTCCTTAAAGGAAGAATGTACTTCCAAGACCGCTCCGCTTTCCGTCAATATCTCTTTCTGAATATTGGGGAAAAGGGAAAGCAAATTCTTCTTTACCCCGCTGTCTTTTTGTAAGATGTGATGGAAGGCTTTGTTTTCCCAAAGAATTCCTCCCTCTTCATTGACAATACAATAGGCTGTAGGCATCTCTTCAAAAAGTCTGGCGTTGCTATCATTTGCCTTTAAGGAGAATTCCAAAAGGGAGGACATCAGCTTGGACTTTCTGCTCTGATAGAGATACAGTACAAAACAGACATATACTACAGCAAAAAAGAGAAGGACAAAAATCGCCTTCCAATCGATAAAGCTTAACGAAATTAAAATAGGAATCCACAGGAGAGAAAGCCAAATGGGCCACCGAAGATACTGGTCTATCGTCCCTGGTATTGATTTTCTTTTCTTCATCTTTCCTCTTTCTAAAAATACGCTGTGCCCTATTATACCCTTTCTTTTCTCATAGGTAAAGATAGAGACGAAAAAAATCTTTTTCTCTACTTAATAAAAACATTTTATCCTTAAGATTTTCTTTATTGTCTTTCTCTTTTCCAGTAGTTACAATGATGCAGAGTTTAAAGGGATTCTATGATGATCCCAAGTCCATTTTAATGAGGGTGAAATATGAAAAAATGAAAATAGCGGTAGCAATGATGGCTTTAAGCCTTCTTTCCAGCATTCCACCATGGCAAACTGGAATAAGGGGTGCGGGGCGAACAGCAACCGTTGGTGGTATGAAAATGAAGATCATTCCTATGCATTCCGGTTGGTTCTGGTTGAGACGGAAACAATGACGGCGTAGCAGAGTGCTATTATTTCGACCAGGAAGGTTGGGCATTACTCTCCACCACCACTCCCGACGGCTACACCGTAGATGAAAACGGTGCCTGGGTTGTGGACGGTGAAGTTCAGACCAAGGACGTGGAAGTAAAGTCAGTCCTAAAAACCACTACTGTAAAAAGAAGCAGAGAAAGAACGGCGTAATCAAGGAGTATAAAGGTACACGCTTCCGGTTCTTCCACCGGGGTTGCGCCAAAAAGCAGGGCGAAGTCAACAGGGCAGACTTTAACACTGAGCACCCTGCAGACAATAGCGAAAACTAACACCCTATCTCTTAAGAGCAATTTTATAGAAAAAGGGAATGTAAAAATTTACATTCCCTTTTTTAATATAAAATACACCAAGGACTTCTTTGCCTAGTGCCTCGCATTTCTTCTTTGTCTTTAAGAAGCTTAAAAAGTCACTTTGTGCCGGATAGGCTAATACCAGATACTTGTGATCTGACAAAGCCTGTATTCCCGCCGGACTTTGCAAAATATCCTCTGTTGCGCTTGCAGAAAGGGTATTTTCTTCTCCTACATACCGTACAAGACTTTTCTCCCATTTCTCCTTTAGCTCCGATAAAGAGGAGTTCTTCCTGAATTCCCTTTTCCTTGGCCAGCAAAGTAAGATTTGCCTTGGAAAGGCGGAACAGCTCTTCCTCCGTTTCACATCGCTCATTTTCCCCGGCAAGCTTTTCGGACCATTTCTTAAAGAGCCCCTGCTTTTTATAACGCTTCTTACTGCCTAAAACCATAAGGTCATAGGACATTTCCAAATCTTCCTCTCTGGGAAGCTCCTTGGCGAAGAGATAAGGAACAGTAATCACCGCCACAGACAAAAATCCTCCCAGGAAAATCCCTAAAATGGCATATTTGACTAAGGTTTTCTTGGAAATCCCTGGGTTCCCAGGACTTCATCTCCCTTTGCGTCCTTCTCCTTTTTCTTCCAGTCTGTAAGCTGTGTGGAAAGCTTTTCCACCCTGTCTATTTTTTGCTGCTGCCGTTGCAAAAGCGGAAAATTCTGTACGCCCTGAGACTGGTTGCTGTCCGGACTATAGTTTCCACTGTTTTTGGCCGTGTAGACGCTATCGGAAAGAATTTCCAGCTTATGGGCAGGCAGATTTTCATCCAATTCCGCCTTCTTTTCTTCTACATAGGAAAGAACCGCATCTCCCATTTCCTTGGCAAGCTTTTCGCTTCTTCCAACAAGATAAATAGAAACAATAGCACTTTTGTCATTTCCCTCTACATAGATAAGATCCGCTAAATCTTTCTCCGCTACCTTACCCCCCAGGCGCTTTGCGATATCGCTGTAAAAGGTACCGCTTTGCAAAGCATCACTGTAGGCCTGACTTACCGCAGAAAGTCTTGCTGCAATTTCCTGATTGATGAGAGTCTGTCCTCCCTCTTCTAAAGGAAGATAAAGGTTAATATCCCTTTCTCCATAGGAAGTAGGATCAATTTTCATCAAAGCGGAATTCGCCAAGCTTTCTCTCTCGGAAGAAAGCAACGCTTCCAGTCTTTTCCGCTCATTTCCGGCATACTCTAAAGACTGTTCCTTTTCCTTTGCCTTCTTCTCCGCACTTTCCTCCGTGCTTTCCGTTTGACTTTCCGCCTTCTGACTTTGCAAAGCCTTATAAAGCTTAAAAGAAGGAAGGGCTAAACCGCAAAGCACCGTAACAAGAAGAATCCATATCCCTTTCCGTAAACATAAAGCCAGTAATCCGGGTAAATCCAAAACCACCTCTTCTTGCAGTTCTCTTTCCATAAAATACAGTTCTCCTTTTTATTTGTTTTTCTTGAAACCTCTAATTCCTTATCTCACGGCATTTTACTCCCTGCAAAGCTCCCAGGAAGAAAAATGAAATAAAGACTCCAGTACGCCGCCTCCGATAGCTCTTGCCTTGTCGGAAACATTCCGATATTCCACCGCCTCACCTCTGGGATCCACATCTCCCCGCCTTCATGCAGGGAAATACGGAAATGCCTTCCTGCAACATTCCTCGAATAATTCCGGAGATTTCCGTCCGCATGAATACCGTTTACTACTCCGCAAATATCTCCGGCCTCCACCAAAGTACCGATGGGAAGGGTTTGTTCCAAGATTCCTTCTGCCGGTGCCCGAAGCACCCTTTCTTTCCCATATCCGCCGATGATTCCGGGAATGCCGGTATTGGGAATGGCGGATCCCTTAAGGATCACTCTTCCCAAATCATGGCCTCTTTTGCTTTCTATGACTACATGGCAATCTACGCCGGCAGTAAATCCGGGGTATATGCCGATAACAAGTCTTGCATCCTCCATACATGTTTCCCAGATTCTTCTTGGCAAGAATAGCATCCACCACAGCATCCGCTTGTAAGCTGTGCAGAAAACTCTTTCCTTCATCCACAACCACAGGAACCTTTTTTTGGGAAATTGCTTCATGTATTTCCTCCAAACTCTTCGCCCGAACCGCCGTAATACCTTCCACACTGCACTCCCCCAAGCGAATCGCTTCCGAAAAAGCAACATTTCTCCGCACTGCTGTGGGAATGGCCAAATCACTGTGGCAAACGGATATCCCCGCACGATACAGCCGAATGGAAATTCCCGTTGCCAAATCTCCTGCTCCCCGAATAAATACGAGCATAAAACCTTCCTTTCAGAAAAACAAATCTTCTGGCAAAAAGAAAATATCACCTATAATGTCATCAGACAAGAACTTATAGAGCTATAAAAACGCCTGTAAGAGTTTTCATGACAAAAAGCCTCACGCTATCAGACTTTGATTTTTGATTCTACCATAAGTCTTAAAAAGAACATAGTTTTTTTGAAAAACCGTAAGCAAAAAGGATAGAAAAGCCGCTTGGATAAAACAGCTTTTCATAAGAAAGGAGCCACTTTTGACGAAACAACAGAGGACAAATCGATGACAATCCGCAAAAGTAAAACTTATTCGAATTCCTCTGTCGGAAGCTCTCGGTATAAAAAAAGGAGTCAACGCCATTATTGGAAGCGGAGGAAAAAGCAGCCTATTAAAGTCTCTTTCCCTTGAGCTGTCTCAAAAAGGCTCCGTGCTTCTCACTACCTCCACCCATATCCTCCCCTTTTTCTCATTGTGAAAATATCTGTTTCTCAGATGAAAATGTTTCAATCTCCGATGAGAATATTTCAATTCTCAATGAAAATGCTTTAATTTCCAATGAGAATGTTTCAATCCTCAATAAAAATATTTTAACTCTCAATGAAAAAATTTTACTTCCCGGTAAAGATATTCACTCCGAAGAAGCTTTGAAAAATTCGAATACTCTCCTTCAAAGCAAAGTTCTATCCTTATGGGATAAGTCCCAAAATCCCATTCTATGCTTGGGAACTCTGGGATGGCAAGCTTTCTCCTTTCCCTGCCCTTCTCTGCCATCAGAGCAAATGGCAGACTTTGTCTTAGTGGAGGCGGATGGCTCTAAACGATTACCCGGAAAAAGCCCATGGTAGAAATGAGCCGGAGATTCCTAAGGAGAGCCAAGAACTGTACTTGTATTTGGCGCTTCCGCCTTCATAAACCATCTTTGAAGTCATTCACAGGTGGAAATTTTCCAAAAACCTTTTCCTCCATCCTAACTCCCGACACTCTACTGACTAAGGAGCTTCTCTTACAGGCTTTCCGTAAAGAAAAATCTGAGGGACTGCCTTTTTGTGAATCAGTTAGATTGTCTCACAGCAGAAGAACTGCTTCTTTTTCTTACAAAAAGAGCTTAGGAAAAATGGTTTTGCGGCGGATCTTTAAAAGACGGATCCTCTCATCCCGAAGTACTTCTTTTGTAAAGATATATTTTTCGAAATATGGGTTTCGTTTAAAAGCCGCCTTTTTATAATTTTCATAATCGCATCCAAGAAGCTGTTCCATCTTCAGAATAGCTTCTTCCGTATCCATCCCAAAGCTCAAATTCTCTTTCCACCGGAATCTTATGAATTTCTTCCACCGAAATCATGCCGGATTTTAAAAGCACGCCTCCACCATGATCTCGGTTAAATTCCGCAGATTTTCAAAAGTACTTCTTTGGAAAAAAATCACCGGATTCCCCTTCCCCTGATAGCTCAAACAGTAAAGCTCCTCCGGATTCTCTGAAAAAGCATCACAAGATTTCTTAGACTTTCCTCAGAAAGCAGAGGCTGATCCTGTTAAAAACATGCAGGCATCCCAGGACTTGGCTTGTTCCGAGGAAAAGAGCTACACGAATGGTATCACTTTGTTCACTCTCTTCATGCATCAAAACGGAAAAATGCATTTCTTTGGTCAGCTGTTCCACCTCTTTTAAAAAACGAGTCACTACCAAAGGCGTATCAGAACAATCTTCCGCCCTTTCCCCCGTTTCTTTTTCCTGCACGGTAGCGTCACTGTCCTGAATCCGTTCAGAAAGAGACCCCACCGCCTGATAATTATAGAAAAAAATGGGATAGGAGTATGAAAGGTATAGAAATCATGGGCTTTCCCGCTATTCTTTCCAATAATTTATTTTTTCCGAAGCGTCTGCTCCAGCCGGAGGTATAACCTAAAGCCCAAATGTTTCATTGTATCTTCCTTCCCTATCCCTACACAAAAACTATCTTCTTTTTCCAAAAATTTTTGTCCTTTAAAAAGCTCTTATCCTTTAAAAAGCTGTCTTCCCTGTACGAATTTCGCCCGTAAACGAGAACTTTCTTCTCCGGTATACAAAAGTACTTCCAAACGTTCCTTCACCGTCTGTGTCCGAACACTTCTTCTTTTTTCATGGAAAACTAAAGCATCCGCTTCATATCCCGGCAGGAAAGATCCTACCTTTCCAAAGAAGCTTCCCCCTGAAAGCGTTGCCAAGCAGAAGGCTTCCTCCAAGGTAAGGGGCAAGGCTTTGATCCATAAGACGAAACGAAGCTTTGATACGGAAATGGCATCGGTGATGGCTCTTAGCATGGAAGATTTGCTCCTCCTGCCACATCCGTTCCCAAACCGACCTTCACATTTTCCTCTAAAAAATGACGAATCGGAGCCGCTCCGGAACAGAGGTTCGTATTGGACTGGGGACAATGACAAATCATCGTCCCCTTTGCCTTTAAGGCGGATAGCTCATCTCCCTCCGTATATACACAGTGCGCCATGATACTGTTTTCCAAAAGACCGTAGCGATCGTAAGTATCTCCGTAATGCTTGGCATCGGGACAGAGCTCCTTTACCCAGGCAATCTCCCCAAGGTTTTCCGACAAATGAGATTGCACCGGAAGCTTGTATTCCTTAGCCAGTTTTCCCAAGCCCTCCATCAAGGCATCCGAACAGGTAGGGGTAAATCTCGGCGTAAGAATAGGCTTACAATTCCGCCAATCCTTAGGGAATCTCCAAAGCCAATCCCTTGTGTTTTGAAGGGATTCCTCCGCAGTATGCTCCGTTAAATACTCCGGAGAATTTCGATCCATATTGACCTTTCCCACATAGGACACCAAACCGCTTTCTTCCAAAAGCTTCATAAGAAGCAAGGTGGCATCCTTGTGAAGGGTTCCAAAGATGACCGCTCTGGTAGTGGCACTTTCCCGCAAGTCCTCCACAAAATCCTGATAGCCTCTTTCAGCATAGTCTAAGTTCTGATATTTGGCTTCCTCCGGAAAGGTGTTGACATTCAGCCAATCCAAAAGCTCCAAGTCCATCTTAGTTCCCCGGAAACCATACTGAGGCGCATGTAAGTGGAGATCCACCATTCCCGGAATAATCAAATCTCCGGAATAATCCTTGATTTCCACAGAAGACAGCTCCTTGGGGAGACTTTCATAAACCCCTTGGCAAAAACCATCCTTTATGTGCAGATAGGCATTTTCCTTACAAATCAGATTCTTTAAATTCTCACTGTAACAAATATCCCCTTGAAGCAAATACTCCATGGATTCCTCCTTAATCGAAGCTTACAGCATAATATACTTCAAAATAAAGATGAGCGACAGTACATACATCAGCGGTGTCAACTCCTTGGACTTTCCTGTGAAAAGATGAAGCACGGTGTAGCTGATGATACCGAAGGCAATTCCCTCGGAAATGGAATAGGTAAAGCCCATAGCACAGATACAGATAAATGCAGGAATAGCTTTAACCATATCCTCCCAGTCAATCTTCGTTACCTGCTGCATCATGAAAAATCCTACAACAATCAAAGCCGGTGCTGTAGCAAAGGATGGAATGGCAAGGAAAATCGGAGAAAGGAATAGGGACACCAGGAAGAGTCCTGCAGTCACCAATGACGTCAGTCCGGATCTTCCTCCCTCTGCAATACCGGATGCGGATTCTGCAAAGGTCGTAATGGTGGAGGTTCCCAAAACGGCACCTGCTGTGGTTCCTAAGGCATCCGCCAAAAGAGCGCCCTTAATAGCAGGTAACTTTCCCTCTTCATCCAACATATTTGCCTTGGATGCGCAACCGATTAAGGTTCCCAAGGTATCAAAAACATCTACAAAAAGAAAAGCAAAAACAACTACCAGGAAATTCAAAGAAAATACATTGCTCAAATCCATCTTAAAGAAGGTGGGCGCAATAGAGCTGGGTACAGAAATCAGGGAGCTTGGAATCAAGCTGTAGAAGCCTGCCTCGGGATTCGGAACATAGAGTCCGGTCAACTGACAAAAAATACCTAAAACCCAGGTAACAATAATACCGATTAAGATGTGCCCTTTAATATTCTTTACTACCAAAATAGAAGTTACCAGCACACCGATTAAGGCCAGAACCACGGTAATTCCTTCAGAAGCAAAGCTTCCCGCTTCGATAGACTTCTTAAAAGAAAAGAGAGTTACCAGAGTAGCGCCGTCACAACAATGTGAGCGTTCTGAAAACCGATAAAGGTAATAAAGAAGCCTATTCCCACAGCCACAGCCACTTTCAAGCTCTTCGGAATCGCATTGAATATTGCCTCTCGTACATTGGTCAAGGAAAGAAGGATAAAAATAACACCTTCCACAAAAACTGCTGCCAAAGCCGTTTCCCAATTATAGCCCATCCCCAATACCACCGTATAGGAAAAATAAGCATTCAGTCCCATACCTGCGGAAAGCACGAAGGAAGGTTTGCCAGAATTGCCATAAAAGAAGCTGGTCAGGGCTGAGGCTAGGGCTGTTGCCGTAAATACCGATCCGGCATCCATTCCGGAAGCCCCGAGAATTCTGGGATTCACCGCCAAGATGTACGCCATGGTCATAAAGCTGGTGACTCCGGCAATGACCTCCGTCTTTACATCCGTGTTCTTTTCTTTCAGTTTGAAAAATTTCTCCATCTGTCGTCCCCCTATGATAGACTGTATATGAAAACGGGTAGTGACTTCACGACATGTTCCTACTCGTCCTCAAGCATGTTTTGCCTCCCTAGCCCTCTATTTTACTCCATTTGTTGCTTTTGCGATGTCTCCTTCTTTTGCAAATCCCCTTTGCTACACTTTACAGCTATACAGGAGATTGTACATCAAGTCTCGTAAAAGAACACCAAATTTTTCGTTTCTACAATTTTTCTCAATAAATGCATTTTTGTCTTGGATGTTTTGTATAATCATAAGGGGAGCAAAATAAATAGTTTTTTATTGTTTCAGCAAATATCTTATGGTACAAAAGAGAATTTATGCAATAATCAGTATAATACTCTTCGAATAAACTAATTTATTAGTTATTTTTTATAGGGGGCATAAATATGAATAATCGATTACAAGCAATTCTCTCGAAAGTTTGTTTAAAGGAAAAGGAAGCCGATCTGGTTATGAAAAATGCCCGCATTCTGGATGTTTTTACCGGCAGTATTTATTCCGGCGATGTGGCTGTTTCCCAGGGCTATATCGCCGGAATAGGGGAATACCGGGGAAAGAAGGAAATCGATGCCAAGGGGCAATTTCTGGTTCCCGGTTTTATAGATGCCCATTTGCATCTCGAATCCACCATGGTGACTCCCCATGAATTAATCACTCTGGCAGCTTTGAAGGGAACTACCTGCTTTATTGTGGATCCCCATGAAGCCTGTAATGTTTCCGGTAAAGAGGGTATCGATTACATTTTACAGCAAAGCGCGAAAAGTCCCGCCAATGTCTTTGTGATGCTTCCTTCCTGTGTACCCTCCACGGAGATTGACGACAACGGCGCTGTCTTTTCCGCAGAGGATATGAAGGAATATCTGGATAACCCCCGTATTTTAGGGCTGGGGGAGGTAATGGATGATTATAGTGTGATTCATCGGGAGAAGAAAATGATGGAAAAGCTCTCGCTGTTTTCCCGGAATGTTATAGACGGTCATGCCCCCTTTCTTCCCAAAGAAGACTTTCAGGACTATGCCTTAAACGGCATTCAAACGGATCACGAGGCGGTAGACTTTGACTATGCCCTGGAGCAGATTCGTGCAGGGAATGCACATCCATATCCAGGAAGGCTCCGCCGCTAGGAATTTAGAGGCTTTGGTTAAGGAATACTGGCTCACAAGATGGATACCAGAGCATTTTTCCTTCTGTACCGACGATAAGCACATTGAAGACATCATAAGAGAAGGGCATATCTCCCACGCCGTTCGAAAGGCTATTGCACTAGGACTTCCTACCTGCTCCGCCTATCAAATGGCCACCATCAATACCGCGGAATGTTACGGCTTATCTCAGCTGGGGGCTATCACCGTGGGCAGACAGGCGGATTTTCTTCTGATTTCCGACCTGGAAAATGTTGAAATCACAGCCGTATATCACAAAGGAAAGAAAGTAGTGGAATCCGAGCATTTAAGCATCCCCCGCTGTCCTTCGAAGCTGAAGAAAACCGTTCACCTCTCTCCTCTTAAAGAAAAGGCTTTTCGTTTGCCCATTTCCAAACAGGAAGTAAATGTCATTGCCATGGAAGAAGGGCAGATTACCACCAAACGTTTACAGGTGATGCTGAAACGATGCAGCAATTTTACCGGAGAAAAATATCCGGAATATCAGAAAATCGCCGTTATAGAGCGGCACAAGGGAAGCGGGAAAATCGGCCTGGGCATCTGCCAGGGCTACGGCATTCATGGGGGCGCCATTGCCAGCTCCGTCAGTCATGATTCCCACAACCTGATTGTAATTGGGGACAATGACCGGGATATGTGCTTAGCCGTCAATGAACTCATCCGACTGCAGGGAGGATTTGTGCTGGTGCAGGGAGGAAAGGTTTATGATTCTCTGGCCCTTCCTATTATGGGACTGATGTGTGATTGCGGTTTTATAGAAGCCAATACACATCTGGAAAATATGAAGCAAAAAGCCCATGAGATGGGGGTTCCCGGTGGAATGGATCCCTTCATCAGCCTGTCCTTCCTGGCGTTACCGGTGATTCCGGAGATTCGCATTACGCCAAGAGGGCTTTGTCTGGTGCAGAATGGGAGGCCTAGGTTGATTCAGTAAGGAAAGAGGCTTTTCAAGAAAAGAGATAGCTTTTATTTTATGCAGTATGGTACTGATTTCGGGGCACGCTCCCGCTAAGCTCGCCTTCGTAGCTGTTCTAAGTTCAAGCTACGCTTCGCTTGCTTTCACTAAGAACAGACGGGCTCACATTGCCCCGTCATCAGTACCATACGCATAAAATTCCTGTTTGGCTTTTGTCTACTACACTATCCTTTTCTTTAAAACGACATCTTTCCTTACGGAATCACATTGCCCCGTCATGCCATACCATACTGTATAAAATTTTGTTTGGCGTTCATCCACACTTTCCTTTTCTTTGAAATAACATCTTTCCTTACGGAATCACATTTCTCCTTCATTCAGCACCATACTGCATAATATTTTTGCTTGGCTTTCATCTATACTTTCCTTTTCTTTAAAACAACGTCTTTCCTTACGGAATCACATTGCCCCTGAAATCAATACCATACGCATAAAATCCTTCATCATTATCCTCGCTATCTTAGATATAAAAATATTCTATATCCAGTTCAAAGAAATCTATTCTTTACAATACCGCCTCTTTTTCTTTTAGGGATAGAAATATTACAAAGGACGTTTTTCTATAGAAATAAGAACTGTTGAAAACTTTTACATCTTAACCTGAAATGCTTTACTCGATTTTTATAGAAAGAAGGATTCAAAAATATTTTTCTGAAATGAGGAGTTAGTATGGGAAAAGAAAAAATGGCTGAGTCTTCAACAGACTGTGTGGATTGCCTTAGGGCTTGCTTTGGGTTTGGTCTTTGGACTGATTATGCCTGAGTTTTTCTATACTCCTCTAAATGTAATTGCCACCATTTACATGTCATCTTTGAAAATGATGATTTTCCCTTTGGTGTTTTGTAGTCTTCTGACCGGCATTATGGGCATCGGCTCCATTGCCAAAAACCGGAAAAATCAGGGCTCTATTCTCTTTTTGTGGTTTACGGCAACCACCCTTTTTGCCAGCGCACTGGGACTTTTCCTTCCCGGACTTCTCCATCTTGGGCAGGGCGCTCAGATTGTCGCTACTGACGTGAAGGTAGATGCGGTAGAGTTTAAAAAGCCTTCTAGGAACCTTGGAAAATATCATTCCCTCCAATCCTATTGCGGCATTTTTCCGAGGAAATATGCTTCAGGTGCTTTCCTTTTCCATCATTATGGGACTGGTATGCCTCTCCCTAAAGGAAAAAGGCGGAGCCCTTTGAAGCTATGCACCTCCATCCACGATATTTCCATTTTTATTGTTTCGAAGATTATGCTTTTCACTCCCATCGGCGTTTTTGCCTGTATGGCTACGGTAATGTACAGCAATGGTATTAAGACAGTTCTGCAGCTGGGACAGGTTATGCTGGCCTTATACATCACCTTTGCCCTTTATGCCCTGATTGTATACGGCGGTATCGTACGCCTGGTCGGAAAAATCCCTGTGGGCAAATTCTTTAGCTCTATTGCGCCGGCCAGCTTAAATGCATTTTCCACCTGTTCTTCCAATGCCACGCTCCCCTTTCTATTGAATGTGCGGTGGAGTCCCTGGATGTTCCGGAGGAGATAGCCTCCTTAACACTGCCTCTGGGAGCCACCATTAACATGGATGCGGTGAGTATTCTGATGTCCTTTATGATCAGTTTCTTTGCCGCTGCCTTGGGCATTCCTCTAACGCTGGACACCATGATTACGGTTTTGGCAGCCAATACTTTGCTCAGTATCGGAACTCCGGGCGTACCGGGAGGAGCTATTGCCGCCTTTGCCGCCCTGGCTCCCATGGCAGGACTTCCCATCAACCAAATCCTGGGCGTTTATATTTCCGTAAATACTCTGGCAGATATGGGTGCCACCACCGTCAATGTAATCGGTGACATCGCCTGCGCCACGGTAATCAGTAAGCAGTTGGAGAAAAAGAATGGATAAAATCCCGAACTTGCTTTTTTTCTTATTTTTCTTTATAATTTAGGAGTATTTTACGTTTTATAAAGAAAAGGAGTATTTATGGGAGAATCTTATTTTGACGGCGGTTTATTGCAGCTTATCGGATGGGCACTGTTAGGAAGCCTTATCACGGTATGTACCTTGGGAATCTGCTTTCCTTGGGCTCTTTGCATGATTTATAACTGGGAAATTTCCCATACCGTCATTAACAGGCATCGCCTTCGTTTTACCGGTAAAACCACAAGCCTCTTTCTGCAGTGGATTAAGTGGTTCCTGCTTTGCATTATCACCTTGGAGATTTACAGCTTTTGGCTCGGTATTGCCATCAGAAAATGGAAGGTAGCCCACACCGAGTTTGCAGACTAAGATTGGCAAATTAAAGCACAATCTATTATTTTTTTCTATCTGATACACTGTTGTTCTTTTATGCGGTAGGAACAATAATCTCTACACGTCTGTTCTGCTGTCTTCCTTCTGCTGTATCATTGGTGGCAACAGGACGGCTTTCTCCGTAACCGTGGGTGGTGATTTCCGCAGTCACGCCCTGAGATGCCAAATAGCTCTTTACGGAATTTGCACGATTCTCGGAAAGCACCTGATTGTGTTCATCCGTATCCATGGAGTCGGTATGTCCGTCAATCTGGAAGGCTGTAATTCCCCCTTCCTTTAATACTGTTGCCAAATCGTTTAAAATCTTCTCCGCATCCGGACGGATATCATACTTATCTACATCGAAAAGCACGCCGGAATCCAGAGTAATCAAAAGGCTGTTGGCCTCCAGACTTGGTACTGCAGGAACCATGGAAAGCTTTGGCAGCTTTGTAGGCTTCTCCAAAGGCTTGGCATCTACGGTCTTTTCGTCATTGCCAAGAGTAATCACTGCCTTTCCCTGTCCATTATTTTTAATGCTTAAACCGGTCTCGCTGTTATAGTAGCTTCCGCTTCCATCCGGCTTTACATCAATGTCAATAGAGCCCTGGGTATAGCTGGTGGAATCATCGCTGACCATCATGGTAACATCCTTCTTCGTGTCTGTGAAGATTCCATTACCACCTTCGCTAACCTGGAGCGTAATGCCCTGTCCATCATCAGAATACTGTCCTGTACCGTCAGAATTCACCTGTGGGTGATTCCCTTCTGCTCATCCACATATTGTCCGGAACCGTCGGTATTTCTCTGGATGGTAAAGACCTCTCTCCGCATCCACATACTGTCCTGCACCGTTTCCGTCTGTCTGCACGGTAAGACCGTCGGAGCTCATCTGACCGGCTCCTCCTTCTCCCAGCTGCATCACACTGTTTCCACGGAAAATCTGATCATTCTCCAGCTTTTACAGGGGTAACGGTGATACCAGGAACAGAACTTAAGGCTTCTGTCTTGTCCATGGTAATCTTCGCTGCAGGATTTTCCAAAAATTCAAGACCGTTAATCTCCACTGCAGGGAATGGCGGGAATCTCCCCCAATGCATAACCAGGGAACAATGAGATCCTTGGCATCAGAGCTTCTTCCTTCTCGGTTTCCTCTTCCGTTTCCTTTTTCCGTTTCTTCTCTTGTTGCCTTCTCTGTCTCTTCCTTTTCTACACTGCTGGGCTCTGCTGCTTTCTTACCGCCACAAGCACTCATCATGATGGCAAATGACAGGGCGATAATAGGATAAATCTTTTTCTTCATACTCTTCCTTTCCTCCTAAAAGCTTTTACAAAGCGGAACTCAGCACTATTGCACTCTTTTCCTACCGAAAACCGACAAGTTTCCCTAGAGTGTATCAAAAAAATACGCAAAAAGTATATTCTTTTAAGAGTTTTTGTAAAATTTTAAAAAGTAAGCACGATTTTCCTATGCTTTATCTTCTACGAAGCGCGATTTTCCTATGCTTTATCTTCGACGAGCGCAGTACTCCGCATATTTTCCGAAAGAAATGATGGCCGGAGCCTCCTTCACTGATGATATCCAAAAAGCTCATCCGCCTTCGTCACCTGAATTCCCCAGCATAGTAACTCCCTTTAGAAAGAGGCAATCCGGAAGCATGCTTGCAGTAGGGACCACCACCAAAATTTCCGCATCCTTTTTGCCATAGCCAGAAGCCCCGGCAGTATCATTCAAAATTGTTACTCCGGTAATCACCAGCAAATCTGCCTCCGGCACGCATTCTCCCGCCCTCTCCGGAGGAAGGTAATGGGAGCATTCCCGCTCCTTTAAGGTTCTGCTGTCCTTTTTCCAGATGTGAAAATCCGCATTTTTCCTGCATAAGCTTTTCGGATTATAGCACTAATGCCCCCACCACTACAGATTTCCGATACTTCTTTACATCAATTTCATCAAAGGCATCCGCGCCAGGAGGAGCTCATATTCCGGATGTCTTTCTTTTTCCCCATACCAGGGTGCTGAGTGCATTTAAGCGGCAATTCCCAAAGTCCTTCTTAAGATATTCTCCGAGAAATATATCCTCAAGATAGGCTCTAACCCCTCTCCTTTAGCTTTCGGAAAATGGCATAGCCTTCGCGAAACTGGGGACAGCTTACGGCCTCCAGGAATCTCCTTTACCGGCGTAAAACATAAACCTCCATGCCCCGTGGAAAAGCTTCACCCCCGGAGAAAAAGAGACCGAACACCGCCCGCTCCACGGTGATACTGTCCAAATCCACCGCTTGCTCAATTTCCTAATACATTCCTGTAGGAAAATGTTTGTTCCTTCTATTTTCTTTACTTCCTTCATAGTAACGCTCCTTATAATCCCCTAAGAACACTCCATCTCTCGATAACAAAAAGAGAGCCCTTCACAGGCTCCCTTATGAGTTTTTCAAAAAATTACTTGGAAGACTCTTCTGTGCTCTCGGACTCTTCTGCTGCTGCAGTGGTCTCTTTAGCATCCTTCTTGTCGTCCTTCTTCTCATCCTTCTTCTCGTCAGCCTTTACAGACTCCTTAGCTGCCTCAGTCTCCATCTTGCTCTCAGCTGCTGCAGTGGTCTCTGCCTTCTTACCGGAACAAGCTACCATTGTAAGAGCTGCTGTCATTGCTGCAAGTACAGAATAATCCTCTAACCATCTTTCTCATAATAGTCTCCTCTCTTCTGCCTATGCAGAAAAAACATTTTTCTCTTTGCTTCCAGAAGCGAATAACGCATTTCGAAAAGATGGAAGTAGAATACTCCTCTGCTTTTTAAAAAACAAGATTTTTATCCATTTTAAAAACTTATTAAGAAAATGTTCCAAAAATCTTCTCTGCTGTTTGTGAAAAATACAAAATTTCGATTCTATCCTTTTTAGAAACATACACATCATCATTTTATATTCCAATATTGGAATATATTTATATTATTATTATTTTGTTCCTATTTCGGAATGAAAAATTGCTTTATTCTATATTTTGCGCTAATATTGGAATATTATATTATGGAGGTGATTGCATTGGTTAAAAGAAAAAGAATACTTGCATCGTCTGATTCAATGGAAGGATGAACAGCTCATCAAAGTTGTCACCGGTATCCGCCGTTGCGGAAAAATCCACAATGCTTATGCAGTACCAAGAATGGTTAAAAAGATAATAATATTTCCGATGAACAAATTATTTCCATTAATTTTGAAGATTTGGAATATGAAGAGCTGCAGGACTATCAAAAAGCTCTATGACTATCTTAAACATCAACTTATGTAAGGGAAGATGACTTATATTTTTTAGATGAAATTCAGAAGGTTCCTTCCTTTGAAAAAGTCGTAGATAGTCTATATATAAAAAGCCGATGTGGACATCTACATTACCGGTTCCAATGCCTATATGCTTTCCGGAGATCTGGCTACTATTAACCGGTCGATATGTCGAAATTAAAATGCTTCCTCTATCCTTCAAAAGAATTTCTTGAAATTTGCAAAATGGATCAAGAGCGAGGTCTAACAGAATATATGCGGGTTGGGGGACTTCCCTATATAGCCACAATGGATCGCACGCAAGAAAAAAACTCGAAACTTATCTGGAGGTATCTACAATACAGTAATTGTAAAAGATATCGAAGATCGGCAAAGCGAGGAAAAGAAAAGAGTCCGGAGAAAAGGAAAATCTCAGATATTTTTCTACTAAAAAACCATCGCAAAATATCTGTCCGGTGTTATCAAATCCGATATCTGTCCGGAGCATTACTGATTATCTGAGTTCAAATGGAAGAAAAAATCTCCTAACACCGTGAGTGATTATGTTGAGGCTCTTACAGAGTCCTTTATTTTCTATTCTGCAGAACGTTTCGATATCGTTGGAAAACAGCTCCTGAAAGCTAATCGTAAGTTATATATTGTAGATTTAGGGTTTTGCGAAACTTTATCTTGCCTCGCAGCCAATACGATCTTGGATTTTCGCTGGAAAATATCGTATATTTTGAGCTCCTGCGTCGAGGTACCGTGTGATGATTGGAAAAGCTTGGTAATACTGAGGTTGATTTCGTTGCAGAAAAAAACAGAAGTATACCTACTTCCAGGTCACCGCAGATATGACCGCAAAAGAAACCTTTGACCGAGAACTGAAACCACTGACCTATATCCGTGATAACTACGAAAAAGTAATTTTAACCGGTGACCGATTAACTATTGGAAACTACAACGGTATTCAGGTCAAGAATCTGTCTGATTGGCTCTTAGATAAAGAATAGGGTTGGAATCGGGATTGGAACTGTACGAGCAATGAGTAAGATGCCCTTTGGCATCTTACGCAGTAACTACGAGCCTCGAGGCGAGTAGCCTGATTCTACGGGATAAAAAGACTCTCCAAAACTTGGAGAGTCCCACATACTGAATATGTCTTTTCTTATCTCTTGGTGAATTGTACGAGCGACCAGCAAAGATGCCCGCTGGCATCTTGCCGCGAGTAGTGCGAGCCTTCGGCGAGCAACTCCCATGATTCTACGGGATGAAAAAAAGACTCCCCAAAAACTTGAGGTCCCACATAATGAATATGTCTTTTCTTATCTCTTGGAGAACTGTGGAGCACGACGAGCTGCCTTCAATCCGTACTTCTTTCTCTCCTTCATGCGAGAGTCTCTGGTTAAGAAACCGGACTTCTTTAAGATAGGACGGAAATCGCTATCCATCTCGCAAAGTGCTCTTGCGATACCGTGACGAGTGCACCGGCCTGACCTGTGGTTCCGCCACCCTTAACGTTTACAAGAACATCCAACTTTCCTTCGTTCTGAGTTGCCACAAGTGGCTGACGAACGATGGTCTTCAATGTCTCTAATCCGAAATACTCGTCGATAGAACGCTTATTTACGGTTACCTTACCTGTTCCTGGCATAATATATACTCTTGCTACAGAGCTTTTTCTTCTGCCTGTGCCGTAATTTCTGTTTGTAGCCATTTTTTATCCTCCCTTAGATTGATAGTGCAACTGGCTGCTGAGCCTGGTGCTTGTGATCCGGACCAGCATACACGAAAAGCTTCTTGTACATCTGTCTACCTAAAGGACCCTTGGGAAGCATTCCCTTAACGGCAAGTTCAATAACCTGCTCCGGCTTGTTTGCTCTCATATCTCTCAAAGAAGTTTCCTTCATGGAACCAACATAACGAGAGTGAGTACGATACAGCTTCTGCTCCAGCTTCTTACCGGTAACGGTAATCTTCTCTGCGTTTACTACGATAACATAGTCACCACAGTCTAAGAACGGAGTAAATGTGGGCTTTCTCTTTCCACGAAGTACTGCTGCGATCTCTGATGCAAGACGTCCGAGTGTCTTCCCCTCTGCATCTACTACGAACCACTTTCTCTCAATAGTAGAAGCCTTTGCTACGTATGAATTCATAACAACCTCCTATGTGTAGGCTACTTACTCTGGTCCAGTCAAGGGACTGATTTCAGTATTTAATGTAGCCCGGGCATTTGCCCTGCTTCTGTTCCGCTGTAATAACAGCCTTATCACTTTATAGAATTTCCCTTGTATTGTCAGAGGCTTTTTCTGCATTTTTCCGAGGATTTTCCAAGGATTTTCTAACAGTGCACATCCTGCTTTTCTTTACGACAATTTTAGAAATATCCTCCGAAAAAGAATTTTTCTTTAAATTTTTTGCAAAAAGCATTCCCAAGTTCTTTTTCACCATGGTATCATAACACAAATTTTTCTTTCTGAGGAAAAAGAAAAAATTAGCGCCAGGGCTTCGGGAATCCCAAGCCGACGAGGTAAACAGTCATCGAAAGATTCGGCGGATGCTGTTTCGGAGTAGTGCATCGTTAGGGGAAAAAGAAAAAAAGCGAAATCAAAAATCGTAACAAAAGCTTTCTCCGCACCGAAAACAATCAAATAGGAGGAATTTACAATGTGCGGTATTGTTGGTTTTTGTTGGGCAGGGGAATACAAAGGATATTCTTCTGACCGGTCTTTCCCGTCTGGAATACAGAGGCTATGATTCTGCAGGGAATCGCTTTGTACTCTCAGCCTTTCACAGCTGGTAAAGGCTGTAGGAAAATTAGAAGAATTGAAAAAGAAGGTTGCGGCTGACAAAGAATGTCAGCTTCCCTACTCCATGGGAATCAGTCACACCGTTGGGCCACCCACGGTAAGGCCAGTGAAAAAAATGCCCACCCCCACCTGTCCATGCATAAGGAAGTGGTGCTGGTGCATAACGGTATTATCGAAAACTTTGCGGAGCTTAAGAATTTTGCAGGAACAGGGTATAGCTTCTACTCCGACACGGATACGGAGGTGGCGGTAAACCTGATCGAATATTATTACCGGAAGGATAAGGACATTTTAAAGACTCTCTTCTCCGTACAAAAGGAGCTGAAGGGCTCTTATGCCTTTGCCATCATGTTTCCAGGAGGATGAAAAAGACTCTTTATGCCATGCGTAAGGACAGTCCCTTTGATTGTGGGAAAGGGAGAAAAATGCCTTTTATCTGGCTTCCGATGTTTCCGCCTTTTTTTGGACTATACCAAGAAATCTATCCTGTGGAAAATCAGGGAGATTCTAAAGCCTTTCCGAAAAGAAATCCATATTTACAATAAAAAATGCCGAAGAAGTACAGCGTTCTTCCGCTATCGCAGAGCTGGATCAATGCCAGATTCATAAGGAGAGTATCTGCATTTTATGGAAAAGGAAATCTTTGAACAGCCTAAGGTTGTGAAGGATACCCTGCTCTATGCCTGCAAGCAGGAAAATGAAGAGACTGCAGGAAATGCGGAAAATCCGGAATTTTTCCTATGAAGCCTTCTCCATGACGGAAAAGGATTTTCAGGAGATTTCCAGAGTCCGGGTAATTGCCTGCGGTTCCGCCTACCACGCAGGGATGGGTTTTAAAATCCGTCTGCGAAAGCTTGCCAGAGTTCCGGTGCAGGTGGAGCTGGCCAGTGAATTCCGCTATAACCACCCTATTTTGGAAAAGGGCGAACTGGTAATCAGTATCAGTCGGTCCGGAGAAACTGCGGATACCTTTAGGCTGCCCGTAAAGGAAGCCAAGAAATTGAGGGGCGAAAAGCCCTTTCCATCGTAAATGTGAAAAGGCTCTGCCATTGCCAGAGAATCCGACTTTGTCTTTTACACCCAGGCAGGACCGGAAATTGCGGTAGCCACCACCAAGGCCTACAGCTGTCAGCTTGCGGCAGGCTACATTTTCTCCTGCTTTTGGCTAAGGCAAAGGGAAAAATCAGCAAGGAAGAGACTCGAAGCTTAACAGAAGAGCTTTTCCTTCTTCCGGGAAAGATTCAGCAATGTCTTTCCTTCGATCAGGAAATCCTTCCTATGGCAAAGGAACTAAAGGATGCGGACAATATTTTCTTCCTGGGAAGAGGGCTGAGACTGGGCCATCTCCATGGAGGGCGCTTTGAAAGCTGAAGGAAATCAGCTATATTCACTGCGAAAGCTATAGCAGTGGAGAATTAAAAGCACGGCACCATCAGCTTAATCGAAAAGGGCAGCCCGGTTATCGGTCTTCTTTCTCAGGAAGAACTTGCGGGAAAGAGCATTTCCAATATCCATGAGGTAAGAAGTCGTGGCGCCAAATGCTTTGCTATTAGGAGGGAAGATATCGCTATCGAAGAAGAGGACTTTTGCGGAAGTCTTAGTGTACCCTAAGACACATCCGCTCTTTGCCGGAAGCCTCTTTGGTACTTCCCTCCAATTCCTCTCCTATCAGGTGAGCCTCCTAAAGGGCTTCGATCCGGATAAGCCCAGAATCTAGCAGAAATCTGTGACAGTGGAATAAAAATGGAGCTGTAACAGAAATAGAGTATAGTCAGTTTTTGAGCATGGGTCTGAAAATCGAGGGCACGCTCTCGCCAACCTCGCTCAGCAGGATACTAAGCGAAAAGCATGCTATTCGTTTTTCGCAGTACCCGCGGGCTCAGAGTGCCCCTATTTTAGACCCATACTGAAAAAATTTAACCAAACTCTGATTGTATTGCAGTTCCTTTTTATTTCTGATATTCTCACTTTAGCCCACCTAATGGGCAGAGTTCTAAGCGAGAACTCACTGCTATTTGTTTTTCGCAAGTACCGCAGGGCGAACTAGCGAGCGTGCCCCGATTTCAAAACTTTCTATGGCGGCTAAACTTTATTTTTTTTATCTTTTTATTTCTCTGAAAGGACTACACCAAGCTCCCGGCTTATCCTATCGAAGCACTCTTGCGCCGGCTCCCTTCATCAGCGCCTCCACCTCTTCTTTTTCTGGCCATGGTGGTATCTCCCGGTGTGGTCATGGCTAGAGCGCCGTGGCAAACCGCATATTGGATGGCAAGAGCAGGATCCCCTTTTCCATTAAGCCGTACAGAAGGCCTGAGGCAAAAGGAATCTCCTCCCACTCGGTCAAGATTTCCAGCTTCGGGAAGGACATTCCCTCATCACCTGACCCTCTGCATAGCAAATGCCGGACCAGTCATTTACCGTAGCACTATGCAGGTTCGAAGACTAGTAGCCACCACCTTAAAAGTTGGGATAAAGCTTTAACCAGCTCTTCCTGCATTTTCCCATAGGCCTTAGGATCCAAATGCTTTAAGTCCTTCTGTCCCTCTACATGAAGACCAAGACAGGCAGTAAAAGTCCTCTTCATTTCCCATCATAATATCCACGAAACTTAGCTGCTTCCCGGTTCACTTCCTGCGCCTTCTCTACGCCGCCAATGGCATCCCACATGGAGGGGACGGTAATTTAAGTCGTAGGAAAATCACCGTGCCGTGCTTCTTTCGCCGCTTCCATCACCGCCAGCATGGTTTCTCCGGACTGTTCGGAAAGAGCCGCATAAATGCCTCCGGTGTGGAGCAGACGAACCCCCAGCTCTCCGAAAAGATTCTATCCAGATCAATATCTTCCTTCTTCAGCTTGGAAATGGCGGTATTTGCTCGGTCGGAACAGCCCTTGGCGCCTCTTACCCCGAAGCCCCTCTCCGTAAAGTTAAGACCGTTTCGGCAGCTCGTCCGATTCCATCCGTCTTTTGCCCAATGGATAAAGGACGTGTCCACACCGCCCTGCAGAATAAAATCTTCCACAAGGTATCCGATTTCATTTGCGGCAAATGCCGTAATTACCGCAGTTTTCAAAGAGAAACAGCGTCGAAGTCCCCGCACCACATTGTACTCTCCGCCGCCTTCCCAAACCTTGAACTGTCTGGCGGTACGAATCCGGCCTCTCCCGGATCCAAGCGAAGCATGATTTCTCCCTAAGGAAATAGCGTCGTAAAGCGCAGTCTTTTTCTCTCGAAATGATAAAAGCCATAAGGGTTCCTCCTCTATCTTCTGTCCAAATGCTTCTTCCTACTCTAACATAAAAACGCAAAGGCTCTACAGAGGCTTTTTTCACCATACTTTTCCTTACGGTTTTAGACATTTTTCCTATGGTTTTAGACGTTTTTCCTATGGTCTTAGATACTTTTCCTATTATCTTATACATTCTTTTCCGTTGTGGCAGACTCTATTTTATCTTTATCCAATCGCTTCATTTACAGCACAAAAAACCGGAGCCCCTACCAGTCCCCTGGTTTTCCTTGTTTTTGAAAAGTATTTCGTTGCTTTCTTAGAAAGTCTTATCTCAGAAGAGAAAAGAACTCCTGTGGCTGCTGGTTAGCCTGAGAAAGCATAGACTGTGCAGCCTGGTTAAGAATGTTATTCTTAGTGAAAGCTGCCATTTCATAGCCATATCTGTATCACGGATTCTGGACTCAGCTGCAGTCATGTTCTCGTTTGTGGTCTTAAGGTTGTTGATGGTGTGCTCAAGACGGTTCTGAGATGCTCCAAGCTTTTGCTCTGTGAGTAGATACATTTGTTGATTGCAGAGTTGATTGCTGTAATTGCAGAGTTTAGCCTTAGATACAGTAGATACATCAAATGTTCTTTACTCCAAGCTTGACTTGTGTTCATGTTGGTGGTTGCAATATCTCAGAATCTCAGTGGATGTTGGTCCAATCTGAACCTGAATCTTACTTTACAGAGGTAGTTGCACCACTGTGTTCCTAAAGGCTTTACGCCATTGTAATCTGTGGTAGATGCAATTCTGTTCAATCTCTTCCTTTAATGCATCAACCTCCGCAGTAATCGCTGCTACGAGCTGTACTATTGTAGGTTCCGTTAGCAGACTGGTAGCCAGAGTTACCATACGCTGTAACATGGGTGAGTCTCTGTTAAAAGCACCCTCAGCTGTCTGGATTAAACCGATTGCATCGTTTGCGTTTGAAGTAGCCTGATCAAGACCGTTGATCTTGGAACGCATCTGCTCGGAAATAGCAAGACCTGCTCGCATCATCTGCAGAACGGTTGATTCTATAACCGGAAGACAGCTTCTCAAGTTCTTCTGTCCGTTAGAAGCGTTAGCGGAAAGGTTTCTGTAAGCGTTGTTTGCTCGCAATATTGTGTTGAATAACCATAGTAATATCCTCCTGATTTCGGCATGCCAGAACCTCCCTGTCCTATGCAAAGTCTTCTTTCCCCGGCGCCAGAGAAAGAAAACTTTGTCTTTGCCTTTTTGTCTTTTCGACTGAATTTTTGCCTTATGGCTGTTACGGGTCCGAAGACCAGTGTCCTCTTCCCTAAGGAAGAGATGTTTTCATAGCAAGTTTTTTTGATTTTATTCTTGCTACAGTATATATATCGGAAATAAAAAAATTAAATTACTCAAAGTATGAAAAACTGAAATAATTTTTCTATCTCTTTTTATGCAATTCCCTGTAGACTAAAAACCGGAGCCCCTACCGACCCCGGTTTTCCTTATTTTTGAAAGTTTTTCTAGCTTTCCTTAGAAAGTCTTATCTCAGAAGAGAAAGAACTCCTGTGGCTGCTGGTTAGCCTGAGAAAGCATAGACTGTGCAGCCTGGTTAAGAATGTTATTCTTAGTGAAAAGCTGCCATCTCCTTAGCCATATCTGTATCACGGATTCTGGACTCAGCTGCAGTCATGTTCTCGTTTGTGGTCTTAAGGTTGTTGATGGTGTGCTCAAGACGGTTCTGAGATGCTCCAAGCTTTGCTCTGTGAGTAGATACCTAGTGATTGCATAGCATTGATTTGTTGGTGATTGCAGTAGTTTAGCATTAGATACAGTAGATACAGCAATACCTTTAATTCCTAATGCGCTTGATCCATGTTAGTGAGTTTCAACATACCAAAACTTCTCGTTGCATGTCGGTCCAATCTGTACCTTTGAATTCCACCAGTTGCGTTGTTCCGGATGCTGCTGGAGTAGCAGCACCACTTCACCGCCACTGTGTTTCCGGTGTTCAAGGGCTTTACACCATTGTAATCAGTGGTAGATGCAATTCTATCAATTTCTTCCTTCAAAGCTTTAACTTCTTCTGTAATAGCACCACGTGCTGTACTATTGTAGGTTCCGTTAGCGGACTGAGTAGCCAGAGTTACCATACGCTGTAACATGGAGTGAGTCTCTGTTAAAGCACCCTTCAGCTGTCTGGATTAAAACCGATTGCATCGTTTCGCGTTTGCAGTAGCCTGATCAAGACCGTTAATCTTGGAACGCATCTGCTCGGAAATAGCAAGACCTGCTGCATCATCTGCAGAACGGTTGATTCTATAACCGGAAGACAGCTTCTCCAAGTTCTTCTGTCCATTAGTTGCGTTAGAAGAAAGGTTTCTGTAAGCGTTGTTTGCTGCAATATTGTGTTGAATAACCATAGTAATATCCTCCTGATTTCGGCATGCCAGAAACCTCCCTGTCCTGCAAATCTTCTTTCCGGCGCCAAAAAGAAAAATTTTCTTTTGCCTGTTCTTGTCTTTCGACGAATTTTTGCCTTTCGCGGTTCGGTGAAGACCAATGTCTCTTCCTAGGAAGAGATGCTCCAGTAAGTTTTTGTTTTATTCTTGTTACATATATATATCGGACAGGTTAAAATAGTATGTTTTTGACTCTTTTTCAAGGATTTTTCAGCTTCTTCCTTTAAAAATGATCAAAATTCTTCTCCCAAGATTCTCTTTTATTCTCTCTAAACATGATACGATGCTTTACAAAGTAATCTTGGGCAAAAACGGGCCCCTACCGACTCGGTTTTCCTTATTTTAAAAGTATTTCGTTGCTTTCTTAGAAAGTCTTATCTCAGAAGAAAAGAACTCCCTGTGGCTGCTGGTTAGCCTGAGAAAGCATAGACTGTGCAGCCTGGTTAAGAATGTTATTCTTAGTGAAAGTCTGCCATCTCCTTAGCCATATCCGTATCACGGATTCTGGACTCAGCTGCAGTCATGTTCTCGTTAGTGGTCTTAAGGTTGTTGATGGTGTGCTCAAGACGGTTCTGAGATGCTCCAAGCTTTTGCTCTGTGGGTAGATACATTGTTGATTGCACTCATTGATTTGTAGTGATTGCAGTAGTTTAGCATTAGATACAGTAGATACAGAAATGACTTTACTACTAATGCTTTTGCGCACCATGCTTTGGTGGTTTGCAATGTTCTAAAGTCTCACAGATGTTGGTCCAATCTGTACCTGAATGCTTGGTACTGAGCTACTCAGTCATGGTACTACTCAGCTTGCTCGCTCAGGGCTTTTCAGTATTTGCACACCGTTTGTAATCTGTGGTGGATGCAATTCTGTCAGCTCTTCCTTTAAAGCCTCTACCTCTTCTCCAATAGCACCACGAGCTGTACTATTGTAGGTTCCGTTTGCAGACTGGGTAGCCAGCGTTACCATACGCTGCAACATAGAGTGGGTCTCTGTTAAAGCACCTTCAGCTGTCTGGATTAAACCGATTGCATCATTTGCGTTTGCAGTAGCCTGATCAAGACCGTTAATCTTGGAACGCATCTGCTCGGAAATAGCAAGACCTGCTGCATCATCTGCAGAACGGTTGATTCTATAACCGGAAGAAAGCTTCTCCAAGTTCTTCTGTCCGTTAGATGCGTTAGCGGAAAGGTTTCTGTAAGCGTTGTTTGCTGCAATATTGTGTTGAATAACCATAGTCATATCCTCCTGATTTCGGCATGCCAGAACCTCCCTGTCCTATGCAAATCTTCTTTTTCCGGCGCCAGAAAAGAGGAATTTTCTTGCCTGTTCTTGTCTTTCGACTGAATTTTTGCCTTTTCGGCTGTTACGGTCCGAAGACCAATGTCCTCTCCCTATAGAAGAGATGCTCTGTAGCAAGTTTTTGTTTTATTCTTGTTACAGTATATATATCGGAGGCAAAAATTAAATAATAAGTATTTTCCCCAATTTTTCAAACTATTTTTTTCAAAAAAATCGTAAGTATAAAATATATACTTTCACTTTCACATCTAAAAAATGGATACAACCTAATATGAGAACACTAAAAATATCGTTTAGCTCAAACAGGAATATGGATAGCAAACAAATGCGAAAAAAAGAAAGCTCTCATCGCATATCTTTTTCGCATTCCACTTTAGTTTATCATCCTTAGGGAAGGACCAGAGATTTCACACTCGACTTCCTTTCCATCCACCTGAGCTGTATCTATTTTTCTCCGCTTCAGGGCGTCTCCTCTAAAGGAGCAGCTTCTTCCTCCGGAAGCATGGCAGAAAGCATAGCCAGTGCCAGTCTTTCCTGCTCTTCCGATAAAGCGGCTGCAGTCTTGCTACTTTGGTCATCCTCCGAATCCGCCTTAGCCTTCTCCTTCTCTTGGATAGCCTCCATTTTTGCAAAGGCCTCCTGCAGTAAAGCCTCCGCTTTCAGGACTTAATATAGGCTCTGACTTGGTTTTGCTTCTAACTTCAGGGCGCCTCTCTTCCTTGGCAAGACGGGGAGGCGCTTTAAAGTCCCATAGACTTCCTTCTGTTTCCTGATTCTCATCCTGCTCCAAAGGAATATCTTCTTCCTCCACCTCTTCCTGTAAAAAGGCGGTATCTTTGTATAATGGAAGTTCTTCCTCTTCAGCCTCGCTCTCTCCAACACTGTTAGTTGTAGATAAGGCATCGGATTCGTTATTTCTTCTTCCTTTATAGAAGACTTTCTTTCTGCCGTTCTTTCGGAAAGGATCATCCTGATAGCTCATGGCCTCAATGGAGCCTACTCCGCCGGTGCTTTGTCCCTTGGTCTCCGAAGACTTCTCGCCACCGTTCTCTCCCTTTGGTTCCTCAAGCTTATCCGGCAACATCATAATACGGATCAGCTTGAAATCTCTCCTGATCCAGTAAAGAGGCAGTAAGAATGGCGCATTCTCCAGTCCTGGATAGAGACTCTTCATATAGGAGCTTTCCGGGAAAATCCAACGAAGCTGCTTCTTTATGCCGTCAAAGCGGTTCTTCCATTTTTCCTTCCACTTTCTCCACTTGGCTGCCCTTTCTTCTTTATTTTCCGCATCCTTAATGGCTTTGCGAAGCTTGGCCGCCTCCGGAATACTGTCCGCACCCACCATACCGTTGGAAAGAATGCGGCTTTCCATGTCATCAAAGAGACTGATACTGTCCTTCGGATAGGGAAACAAAGAGTCCTTACGACTGCTGAACCACATATCCGCCATATGCAACAAGGACTGGGACAATAAAGAAATATCCAACTCCTTGATTCTGGCATCCAGAAATTTCTTATTCATATCCTTATGGAAAAGCTTATAAAACAGATAAAGATCCAAAAGCTCTCGAATCTTTAAGTTATCTGTGCAGAAATGATAGCAAGCCTCCGCCATACGGAACATATAGCTGCTTTCCAAAGACAGAACCTTCAGTACCGGGTACTTCTTATCCGGATAAGCTCTGTCAATCAGAGACTTCATGTGTTTTTTGTAATTCTTGGTCAGGAAGGGCAAATGATGGTAAATCTCCACCTGAAAGCCTCCCGCCCTCTTCATATGCTCTCCAAAGCCGGTATAGAACTGATCCGTTTCATAGCCCAAGTCAAAAAGATAGCCTCTGGCCATATAATACCGTTCTTCCGGAATGTAAAGGCGAAGAGGGGAATTGGCCGCTGTTTCCGGCAAATGATAGAGTCGCCGTACAGCTGCACTTTCCAAAACCACCGCCGGAACCTTTACCGCCTGAAAAGCCCCTAGAATTTCCAACTCGGAAGACTCATAAATCTCACCGTAGCGAACCGCCTCCCTGATAACGATGGAAAAATTTTTCACCGAATAAAGAGGGCACTCTGGCACCTGCGGAAAGCATCCCCAAGTAAATTCCCGAAGCAAGCTCATGGTAATCAGCAATACGGTAAAGTCTGCCCCAGTTCATTCTTCGCATCACCGGGAAGGAATCATCCTGTCGTAAAGTACTCCCCAATAAATTAATTAAAAACTTACCCTCATATACACTACGATTCATCGCCGTCCTTGCAATCCTTTCTCATCCTTGAACAACCTGCTGATATTTCAATTTTTACTTATCTTTTATTTCCTTCGTTAGAAAAATAAAAGCTACACCACTTCTTCCTTCAGCTCTTCGGGAATCTGCTCCCATAAAAACTTCTGGGTTTGTAATGCCTGGGCTGTGATCCTGGCATCTCTTTCTTTAATGAAACCAATGGATTCCTCAATCTTCCTCTTAATTCCAGAATTCTTCTTTCCAGAAAAGGGATAACCGGCACTGTTCTTGGGATCTTCCTGTAGGAGTCGTTGAAAAGTTCTTCTTAAACTCTTCTTCCTCTTCCACTAAAAGATTCATCTCCACCCAGTTATTTTTCCAACTTATTTAAAAGCTTCCTGCCGCAAATCCAATAATAAGTCCAGACTCACATTGTCCTGTCTTTGCATGGCTTCAGAAAAGCTCATCAGTCTCTTTTTTTAATTCGCTGACGATATTATATCTTCTCTGAAATAGGCTATAAAGCTTTTTCCAGCTGCGGATTCTCTTTTCTCCATGATTCTTCCTTTCCGTGACACAGAAGAAAGGAGCTGCATAGAGCAGCCCCTTTCTTATCCCACAACCTTCGCTTCTTTTGGGGATATGAGTATCTCTGACAATTTTACTTGCCCCCTAGGAAGCCGTCACGCAGATCGGATAAAAATATCAACCAGCTTGGGAAGCTCCTCTTGTCTTCTTCTCTTCCGGCCTGTACCAGGCCCTAAATCAAAAGGTAACAAAAGTCATATAGTCTTGCCAAATCTCTACTGATAGGTTGCTCCATATCCAAGGTATTATGCAAGTAGCGAATAATTTTATTGGTTTTTCTTTTCAAGGCTTCTTCAAATTTTTCATAATTTTTGTCTTCCAACGCCAGAGTTTGCCTTCTTAAGACTCTTAATCGCTTCATCAAAGGTCAAAAACCAACAGTTCTCCCTGACTCATCTGCATAATACTTTTGCTCTAAATACTTCTTTTTGATAATCGTTCATACAATCTCCATTTCCAAAGGTTTTTTTATCCAGCGGAACAAATATTTTCAACTCCGAAGATTTCTTCTTATTGTCTTATAATATGTCGTCCGGTCTATGGAAATGTATAAAGGATTTTTGTAAAAAAGAAGAGAATAGCATAAAAATTCTTAAAACTTTTCCGCAAGCCTGCCGATTCTTTAGACTTTGCTGAAGGTCTGCTGATTCTTTAGACTTTGCTGAAAGTCTGCCTATTCTTTAGACTTTGTTGCAAGCCTTGCCTGTTTTTTGGCTTCCAGATTGGAAACCACGATGGTACAAGCCGCATCTCCTGTAATATTTACGGTGGTTCTTCCCATATCAAAAATACGGTCTACACCGGCCACCAAGGCGATACCGTCCACCGGAAGACCTACAGAGGTAAGCACCATAGCCAACATAATCATACCTGCTCCGGGAACACCTGCAGTTCCAATAGAAGCAAGGGTTGCCGTCAAAATAATGGTCAGCATCTGTCCAAGAGTCAGATGAATACCGTAACAGGAAGCAATAAAGATTGCACAAATTCCCTGATAAATCGCTGTTCCGTCCATGTTAATGGTGGCTCCCAAAGGAAGAACAAAGGCTGCAATCTCCTTCTTAGCTCCCAATTTCTCCGTACACTCCATATTAATAGGAAGAGTTCCCACAGAGGAAGCGGAAGAAAAGGCAAACATAATAGCCGGAAGCATTCCTTTAAAGAACTTTATCGGAGAAAGACCTCCCATAAGCTTTACGGTAAGGGAATACACTACCACGGCATGGGCAACATAGGCAATATAGGCCGCCAAAAGTACCATGGCCAAAGAGCCGAGAATCTTCGGTCCGTTTACCGCAATAACCGGACAAAGCAAACAGAACACACCAATCGGAGAGAGGCTTAATACCATTTCCATACACTTCATGAAAATAGCATCAAAATCATTGAAGGCACTGACCACTCTATGAGTTTTCTCTCCTACCAAAATAATAGCGAAGCCCAAAATCAGCGCCATCACAATAACCTGCAGCATATTGGCTTCCACCATGGGCTGGACGAAGTTGGAGGGGAAGATATTGACAATGGTGTCCATTAAAGACAGACTTCCCTTGACCTCATAGCTTAAATCCGTAGTGGCTACCACCGGAAACAGATTATGGAAAATGCTTCCGAAAAACAATCCGATACTTACCGCAAAAGCAGTGGTACATAAGTAAAACACCACCGTTTTCAAGCCTACGGAGCCCACCTGCTTAATATCACTCATGGAAATAATACCGCACATAATGGAAAAACAGAACCACTGGCACCACAATGAACTTTTACCAAAGTTCAAGAAAAATCGTTCCAAAGGGCTTAATATAATTCTCCGCAATGGAACTATGTCCCTGTAATAACAAACCAACGATAATCGCCAAAACCAAAGCAATAAAAAAATCTGCATCGCTAAAGATAATTTTTTTCTTTTTCTTTTCATTTTTTTCTCCTTTCTACAACTCTATTTTTTTCACAAAGCTTAGATTTTTACTGGATTACCCCTGTATTTTGTAAAGGTGAACTTTTGCATAAAAGAGTTGCAAAAATCAAAAATAAAATTTCAGACCCTATATTGCTTAGAAATTTTTGATTTTTACAACTCTGTTTTTTGTCTTCGCTTAGCGATTTACAATCCGCTTAAGTAAGAGGACTGGGTATTCATCTTACTGATTAACTTCTCCAGCTGAGAGAACTGCTTGATATAACGATCCTGCTGATTGCTAAGCATGGTCTTAAACTTTTCAATAGCTTCGGAATTTTCCTTTAACTTTCCATAAATAACGGAAGAGGTGTTGGAAAGGGTAACCTTGTTGGATCCGGCTTCTTTAATCAACTCTCCGTAAGATCCGCCGTTTCTGGAAGCATAACGAGTAGCATAACGGGAAACCGTAGTTTCTACAATCTTTGCCAGACCTTTTGAACCGTTATGACCTGTCATCACCTTAGCAACCTTCTCCGGTTCTGTTTCCATAGCTTTTTTGAACTTTGTTTCATCAAAGCTAAGCTTTCCACCGTCAAAGGAATCCGTAGTCATGGAAAGTCCCATCTTCTCCATATCCTGATAGTCCAAACCTGCAACCTTTAAATCGGACATCATCTGAGTCATTACTGTTTGCAAAGAGTCGCTGAAGTTTCTGATGGAGCTTTCTCCGTAAAGAATTCCTTCCTTCGCCTTCTTTTCCCAGTTTTCAATGGATTTTTCGCTCATTTGGTTCTTCTGAGCTTCCGTCAAAGGATCATATCCGCTGGAACGTCTTGTCTTTGCATGGGTATTTACAGAGCTTACCAGGTCGTTGAACTTCTCCACAAACTTCTTCATGGTTGCAGCCGCCTTGTCCACATCTGCCTTGGAAGTAAAACTAACCTCCTTGGAGCTATCAAACTTATAAGAACCATCCGGCTTTGTTACCGCATTTCCGGAAGCATCCAGTTCTACACCGAACTTTCCGCTGGCAGTAATTTTTACACCATCAATATTGAAGGTGTTGCTGGAAGAAGTAACGGTTTCATTGATGCCGTTGCCGTAGTCAAAAACCATTTCCGCATCGGTACCGTGGTTTACCTGTCCGCCACCGCTGGCAGTTGCGCCAAAGAGCTTATCCTCAATGTCGTTGGCATTGTTTGCATCTCCCAAAGTAATGCTTCTTCCGGAACCGGTTTCGCTGTGAATCAACACAAAACGTCCGGAACCTTCCATATAACTGGCTTTTACTCCCGCGTCGGAATCATTGATTTTCTTCAGCATATCCTGCACGGTGCTGTCTGCAGTAATTCCCTTGATTTCCTTACCGTTAATCTTGAACTTGGAAAGAGCCTCATCCAAGCCTGCTTTGTTTCCTACATAATCGGAAAGTCCCAACTTGTCCAGATTATCCATGATAGAACTGCTGGTGGTAACCTTGTTGGATGCATTCTTGCTAATCTGCAGGTTCGCTCTTACCTGAGCATCGGAGGAGCTTACGGAGACGGTATCCTTTCCGTTGGCACTGTTAAAAGTGATACTTCCTGTGGAAGAGTCCACTACAATCTTTCCTGTACCGAAAGCATTGTTAAGATTTTGCTGAATAGCATCCTTTACCGCATCCAAACGATTCTGATTGTCACTGGCACTTGTACCGGTGTGAGCCGCCTCAATGCTTTGCTTCTGAGCATCAGTCAAAAGAGAGATCTCCTGGCTGCTTCCTCCGTAGCTGACAGTAAGCTTTTGTTCCTTCAAATAATCCAGCATACCGCTCTGCTTTACGGAAGACGCAGTGAACTTTCCTTCTGCCTGAGCGCTGCTGTTAAAGGCTGCAATCTTAACACCATAAGCATCAGATCCGGTTCCGGCGGGAGTACTACCTGCAGGAGGAGCCTTATAGCCTAAAGCATCTAATGCGGAAGATCCGGACTTAATAACATACTGGGAAGTACCGGCGTTAATCTGAATGTAGTCTTCTCCCGGATTTGAGCCCTGCTGATAGCTGAAGCTCAAAAACTCATTTTCTCCAAGCTTTACATTTCCCTGCTTTGCCGCCTTGTTTAAATCATCTACCAGCTTCTGCTTATCACCGGTATAGTCGATTTCTACGGTTTTGCCATCGTCATCCTTATAGCTTGCCGGAAAAGTAAAGCTGGCTTTTTCTTGAAGACACCCTTTGTGGTATAGTTACCAAGCTGTAAGCTTTTTCCTACCAAAGTACTGGTTTTTGCATTACCGGCAGCGGCCAATGCGTCAGCGGTAATTCCGGTTTTGATGGCAGATGCGGTTCCTTTCACATCGGAAACAATGGACTCGGAGGTTGCCAACTTGGTAACCGCCTTTACTTTTTAAGTTCTTTTGTCAAATCAGAATGACCGGAAGCGGTAATAAACTTGGTTGCCGCAGCATCCCCCTGTGGATTTACTACACTGGATTCATACAATTCCGGACTTTTGATAGAGTCACTGGATGCAAAGGACAAAAAGTCATCCTGCAATGCTATAGTCTTATCGGATAACTCACGAAATGCCTCTTGTCTCCATTCAAGTCTTGTGGTCTCCTGCTTTGCTTTTGGTAAGCTTTAGCTGAGTACCCTTTGTTGCCTGTTCAATTAATGCGTCACGGTCAATTCCGGAGGACATTCCTCCAAAACCACGGAGGGAGGTGTTCCCCAAACTGGATGTACCGGACGTTGAATTTGTTGATAAACCTGACATGATTCATCCTCTCTCTCTTTAGTTTATCGAGCTAGCAGGTCTTTTTTTGGAGAAAGTCCACGCCTTTAGAGAAAAATGAAACTTTCCCTAAGAATCTTTCTCTCTCTGAAAAAGCCATGGGAACGTCGGACTCCCTTCCACACCGTTCTTTCTGCTAACTTATCAATACCAATATCGGCGGTTTTTTGAGAGTTTATAAGGAAAGAACAGCCAAGGGAAATGTAGGGAAATATTTCTATCCTTTCCTATCGTATAACTCTGAAAGAGGGGCACGCTCCCGCTAACCTCGCCTTGACTGAGCAGTGGTTTTTGATAACCACTGCTCACTGCTTCAGCAAATGCTTCGGGCTTCGCTTGCTTTCAGCAGCACTGACGGGCTCAGATTACCCCTCTTCAGAGTTATACGCTTGGAAAGGAGTCTGGCTCATGCTTTCCTTGCATTTCTCTTGGCTTCTTTCTAAAAATAGGGATGTAAATTAGCAGAAAACGCTTTAAAGCTCGCTAATTTACATCCCTCTTCTTTATTCTTAACGAATATCGCACGCGTAGTGTGTGATATCTCGTTTACTTATTTGAAATTTGTTTAGACATTTCGTATTTTACTTCTTCGGATAGAAGCCGGAGGGCTCTTCCTTCAGGTTAATCAAAATATTCTTCATCTGGGTGTAGTGTTCCAGGATAACCTTATGGGTTTCTCTTCCCACACCGGAGGTTTTGTAACCACCGAAGGGGGCTCCTGCCGGAATGGCATTGTAGGTATTGACCCACATTCTTCCGGTTTCAATGGCTCTGGATATGCGGATAGCCCGGTTAATGTCTCTGGTCCATACCGCACCGCCCAAACCGAAGTCGGAGTCGTTTGCCATGGCAATCACTTCTTCCTCTGTCTTAAACTTGATGATAACCGCCACCGGTCCGAAGATTTCTTCTCTTGCCGCCTTCATGCTGTTATCAACATTTACCAAAAGGGTAGGTCTGTAGAAGGCGCCCTTGGAAAGCTCTCCCTCATCAAAAACTCTTCCGCCACAGGCAATCTTAGCGCCGTCCTGTACCGCAATATCCACGCAGGACTGAATCTTTTCTACCTGCTTGTTGTTCACCTGGGATCCCATCTGGGTATCCGGATCCAATGGATTTCCTACCTTTACTTTATTGAACTGCTCTACCGCTGCCTCTACGAAGCGGTCGTAAATGTCCTCATGGACAAAGACACGGGAGCCTGCACAGCAAACCTGTCCCTGGTTAAAGAGAATTCCCAGCTGTAAGCCGTCGATAGCCATATCAAAATCACAGTCCGGGAAGAAAATATTGGCAGACTTTCCGCCCAGCTCCAGAGTTGCCGGAATCAGCTTTCTCAGCCGCAGCCTTTGCCACGCTGTAGCCCACCTCTGTGGAACCGGTGAAAGGCCAGCTTTCTAAAGCCCTTATGCTCCAGCATATACTGTCCGGACTTGGAGCCTGCACCGGAGATAATGTTGATGACGCCCTTCGGGTACAATATCCTTAATCAGCTTCATCAACTCCAATACACTAAGAGGTGTAGCGGAGCTGGTCTTTAAAACGGTACAACATCCGGAGGCCAGTACCGGAGCCAGCTTCCAAGCCGCCATCAGGAATGGGAAGTTCCAGGGAACAATCTGTCCCACTACGCCGATGGGCTCTCGAATAATTAAGGAGAGAGTATTCTCATCAAAGAAGCTGGCGGAATCCTCCTCCGTACGGATAGCTCCCGCAAAAGTAACGGAAGTGGTCTGCCGCAAAGGGAACATCAATATTCATGGTTTCCCGGATGGGCTTTCCGTTATCCAAGCTCTCCACCTTTGCCAGATGCTCCTTATTTTTGTCAATCACATCTGCAATATCCAAAAGAATCTTGGAACGCTGAATTTTATCCAGCTTCTTCCAGCTGTCAAAAGGCCTTCCATGCCGCATTTACTGCTCTATCCACATCTTCTCTGGTCGCCTCAGCCACCTTGGCTAAAGCCTCTCCTGTAGCAGGAGAGTAAGTGGTAAAAGTCGCCTTATCCGAACTCTCGCAAAACTCTCCGTCAATAAACAATCCATACTGTTCCTGTAATCCGTATGCCATAAAAATTCCTTTCTTTGCTAACTGTACCGGTTTAAATGGGATATTTCTTTTATATCCCATCTATTTACTAGGAATAATTGTATCATTATAAATACAAATAAAACAAGGACTTTCCTTTCGGAAAGCCCTTAAAAAAATATAAATTGTTTATATAATTTTTTTGAATCAATTTCGGGATTTTGTAGTAATCAAGAAACATCGGAAAAATGTGATAACTCCGCTTATTTCGCTTATCTCTAAACTACTACCGGGAAAAGAAATCCTTACGCAATCCCCTGACTGTTCTTCAGATTCTTTCTCTCCTCCGCATCAAACTTGGTAGTGTCTCTACCTCTGTTCGGATCATGGTGAGGATGCATCTTAACCTCCAGTACCGCCTTTCAACATTGCCACAAAAATGTCGGACTGATACTTGCTCTGATAGAAACCGATCATGGGAGAGGTCTTATCCTTATCCAGCACCACATATTTCGCAGGAAGCTGGGTGAGAGAAAGGGCGGTCACATCGGCGATACACTTATCACAGGTACAGCCTCCGTGCTTTTGAATCAGGCCTCTTACATCCTTGGTTTTAAGGATATCCAGCATCACATTTACAATGTGGAACTCAGGTTCCGGCTCATCATATTCCGCCAGAAGCTTCTTCTCCAGATTCAACTGAATTTCGTTGGTGATTTTATCATTTTCGGAAGACTCATCAATAACGGTAATCTTACTCTTTTTGTAGGAAGGAAGGGATGCCGGCTCCTCTTTCTCCTGATTCTCCGCCTTGCTTTCCTCTTCTAAAGCTCTTTGCAGTTCTTCTTTCTGCTTTTCCTCTGTCTGCTTTTCTGCCTTCTCGGCCTCTTTCTTATGTTCTTCCTTCATCTGCTCTTCCTTCACATCGAAGTTATCCACAGCAGATTGGAAATTGCTTACCGCACCGTCAAAAGTGCTCAGCAGCCTCTTTTGGTTTTCTTTGCCGCCTCATGGAAGTCGGAAAGCATATTGGGATCAAGCGTTACTCCTGCCCCTGCCGGAAGCATTTCCGCCGGCATTTGCCTGTGCACTTCCTCCTGCCTGCTCAAGTCCTTCCTCCGCTACAGGAGCTGAAGTTAATAAATTCAATACATGGGATGTTTTGTTGATTTCGTTGTCTTCTTTGTAGCCATTATCCGATCACCTCTCTTAAATGGATATCCTCTGCGATTTCCTCAATGAATCTTGCGTAATCGGTTACCGCAGGAGAACGTTTGTTGTAGGAAAAGATATCTTCCCCATGGGCCGGTGCTTCCGCAATGGCCACTCCGGGACGAATCTTCGTTTCGAAAACCTTGGTGGAAATCTGTTCCGCTAGGCCTCCTGCCATTTCCTCCACGTCTCTTGCCAAAGTGGTTCTCTTGTCAAACTTGTTCAAAAGAATCCCTAAGACCTTTAAATCCTTATTAAGCCCCTGTTTTACCGTATCAATGGTTTCCCGTAGCTGTGACAATCCCACCAAAGACAGGATGTCCGAGGACATGGGAATAATTAAGAAATTCGATACGGCATAGGCATTGATGGTTAATAAATTCAATGCCGGGGGAGTATCAATCACCACATAATCATAGTAATCCATCAGGGGTTGCAGCATTTCCTTCAAAGCCACTTCCCGCTTTCCGGGAGCCAGCTTTTCCAGTCCTGTGGTGGAAAGAGAAATGTCGGAGGGTAAAATATCGCATTTCTTCAGCCGACGAATCGCCTGCTGCACCCGAACCTTGCCCTGTAAGGCATCCAATATGGTGGTGGGGTTACTTCCCTCTAAGCCCATACAAAAGCCTAAGTTTCCCTGTGGGTCTAAATCAATGCCCAAAACCTTCGCTCCCCGGTCTGCCAGTCCTGCGCAGATGGCTGCCGAAGTGGTGGTTTTTCCTACGCCGCCCTTTTGATTGGATACTGTGATAATGATTGACAAAATGAACCTCCCTGCATCAAAAAATCCTGACTAAGCAAACGAAACAGCATGCTTAGGGAAAAGATTTTTCTTATGCATCTTCCTGTGATGAATAGAAAGAAAGTTCTTCCTTTGTAAAGTTCTTTTAAGCCCTCTGTGATACCTGCCTCATCCAGATTAAAACGCTTTCCCGGATAGCTTTCCCCGTATTGATTCTTCACGGTCAGCAGCTCACTTTGGTACAAGGATTGGGAGATACTGTCGGAAAAGGAACGATACTCCGGGTCTCCGTTGGCATTTGCCCCGGTGGACAGGGAGAAAATCTGCTCCAAGCCCGCATTCTTTGTGACACGGAAAATGGAATCACTGTTCCCGTTATGCCGATAAACTACCGGCTCTCCCGTTAAATTGTTCTTTCTCAGTTCTACCTGATAAGCGCCGTTGGCTTCCTCTTCTAAAAGGGCCGCAAGGCTTCTCTCCTTGTTCTGTGCTACAGAACTTCCCTTCTGCTCTGGTAACTTCTCTTGATAGAGGATAACGGATAATACGGATTTCGGTTCTTCTTTTCCCTCTTCCACGGCTTCTTTATAAAGAACAAGATCCTTATAGCCGTCCTGATCCATATCGATTAAGGCAAAGGATTTTGGAAAAACTTCCTCTCCGGTGAGGGTCTTTTCGGAGCTTTCCGGATCCGCCACATCCACCGCCTGCTTCTTTCCGAAGTCCTTGGTCTTGTCCTTTTCCAGCTCTTCTCTAAGCATCTGACGATACTTGTTGAAGTTTACAAGCTCTTTTCCTTCCTTCCCGATATAGGTTTTACCATCCTTGGAAAACTCATCTTCCAAAAGTCTTCCGTCCTGATCGAAGAAGTACTCTGTCTTGTCTTCCGGATCCACATACTTTCCTGTGGTCATCAGGCCGCCGCTTCCGATATGGTAGGACTGCCCGTTATAGTTAATCCACTCATTTTCCAATGGAGTATTCGGCCCCAACATAAAATACCAAGATTCTCCCTGCTGCACCCATTCTCCGTCCGAAGCACTGACCTCTGCAAAGGCAGGCACTGCGGATAAGCACAATGCGGAAAGACCGAACAGGAAAGCCGCACCCTTCTTGGAAAAGCGACAACGGGACAAAGCGTCCTTTCCTTTTCGGGAAAGAGTCTTTGTCTCCTTCTGCATAAATCCTTTAATCTTCATCCCTTATCTCCTCCATTATACCCAATTCAAAAATCCAATGTATAGTATATTGAACAAAAAGGACGAAAGAACTTCTTTCTTCCTGAAAGTGCTCCTCCGTCCTTGATCCATCTTAATTCTTATTATATCTTTTCACTTCTGTCCAGTGAAATTTTTCTAACATTTTCTACTGTTCAGTGAAATTGTTCCTGATTACTCTTCATTTCTGAAGCCTGCATGCTCAGACTCCAAGAAACGCTTGATCAAAACATCTAAAAACTTCTACCAGATGTCCGATTTCCGGCTTGGTCAGCTGCTCATCCGCTCCCAACTCTTTTCCTTTAATACGCATCTGATCGTTAATTAAGGAAGAGAAGATTACAACAGGAATTCTCTTTAGACGCATATCTTCTTTTACCAGCTTGGTAAGGCGATGTCCGTCCATAATCGGCATCTCAATATCGGTAATTAATATATTTGCCTTTTTGTAAAGGTCAGGGTCATTCCGGAGAGAAGAAAGGTAATCCCAGCACTCCTGTCCGTTGTTAAAGATTTTAACATCCTTAAAGCCTGCCTTCTGCAAGGAAGTGCCAATCATTTTCTGAAGAAGCACAGAGTCTTCTGCAATGACTACCGGCGCTGTGGTAATATCTCTTTCACCCATCTGCTCAATTTCTTCAATCTGAATGCTGGTTTCCGGAGAAATCTCCGCAACAATCTTCTCGAAATCCAAGATGGTTACCAGCTGGTTATCGCACTGAGCAATACCGGTAGCTACGGATTCTGCACCATTTGCCAAGGTACGATCCGGCTTCTGGATGCTCTGCCAGGAAATACGGCTGATTCCCTCGATAGAATCCACACGGAAAGCCACCATCATTTTATTAAAATGTGTGATGATGAACAGATCTCTTGCTCCCTGCTCCGGTGTAGCGCCGGTCAGGTAGTTCGCCAGGTTGATTACGGTAATCAGCTGCTCTCTCGGCTTGAAAAATCCCTCTACGGAAGGATGAGAATGGGGCATAGGCTTAATCTTTTCAGTCATCATGATTTCTTTTTACCTTAGCCACATTGATTCCGTAAAACTCTCCCAGAACACGAAACTTCATAATCTCAATTTCGTTGGTTCCGGACTCTAATAAAATGCCTTCCTTTTCGTTTTTCTTCTTCATTTCTATAATCCTCTCCCTTTTCGTTCTTCCCTGAACCCGGGACTAGCCTCTTGCCCGCATTACAGTTTGTTATCTATCCTCAAATCCGAACATCATCCCGTCCGTAGGTCCGTATTAAAACTTCCCCTGTTCCGGTGTCCAGACTCATGGTCTCAGACATTTGCGCCGGTATCTTCCGCCACCAGCTGTATTCCCTCTTCCCGAAGAATTTTTTTAACACTTTCAATATTTCGCTGTCCAATGTTTCCGAAGCCCGCATTTCCGCTGATTTCGAACATCTTGGCTCCTCCTGCAATTTTCACCGTGGTACGACTTTTCACCATACCGAAGGCTGCCATTTTTCGGAGGGTTTCCCTAATCCCCGTATCCGCATACTTGAATACGTTGGGATCCGATAAATTGACCTGTTCCGGCAACATGATATGAAGTAATGCCCCCAGCTTGATATAAGAATCATAAAAGGCCAGTCCTATACAGGAGCCTAAAGCGTAGGTAATAATCACTCCCTCTCCTCGGGTTAACTTCATGTCGCCAATCCCTACCTTGAGCTGTTTCTCCAAAAGCATGGTTTACACTCCCAGCTTTTCCAGAATCGTATTCAAGGAGCTTATATCAGGTAACATCAAAAGCCACGAGGGAAGACTTTTGCCATCCATGACAAATTCCGCATTACAATACATCAGCTTATCCGTTTCATAGCCAAACTCCACCATAGGAACGGTAAGGATTCCTCCCAGCATATTTACTGTGCTGCTGGGAACCGACAGACTCAAATCCACATGAACCAAATCCGAGAAAGCAGTAATGTAGGTGGAAATAACGATATTTCCCACCTCTGCCAATGCGGAAAAGGCCATGGAATCCATCTCGGAAAAAAATTGTTGTATTTCTTGTCCAGTAATTTTTTTCCAAAACCGTATTGGCAAAGTTTCGGTCATAGAGGAAAAAGCATCAAACCGTTTAAATCTCCGGACATTTGCACCAGAGTGGCTCCTACGATTTCTTCCTCATCGCCGATTCGTTTTACCGCCCCGTTATAGCCCAAAAATCTGCACCTGGGGAATGGTAATCCGTACTTCTTTTTGGAGTAATTGGGAAAAGGGTGCTGCTGCATGTCCCGTTCCTATACTTCCAATCTCCTTCATCACATCCAGTTCCTGAAGGTTCATGTCTTCATAACGATTAATCTTCATTCTTTACTCCACTCCTTTGGATTCTCTTTCCTTCCATTCCTTGGTTCCTTTGCTTTTGAAAAGAATGAGTAAGTCTTTAGCTATTATCCTCTAAGCTGGTTAATGGTACCTTCCACTTCATCGGAGGTCTGAACCATCTTTAAGGCATAGGTAAAGGCTCTCTGGCTTTCAATCAGTCTGGTCATTTCCTTTGCCATATCGGTTCCGGAGCTTTCCAGTGTTCCGGACTCCAAAATAGGATTCTGTATTACAGAATCTTTGTTGTTTTGGTCTCCCGGACGAATCGCCAACTCATTATCGCCCTTATTTACTAATCGGCTGGGATAGTTGATTGTATAAACACCAATTTTCTGCTTTACTTCTTCGGTGGCATTGTTGGCATTCGCCGTATTTCCACCGGTCTGCCCTGCCGACTCTATCGCTTTTAAAGCAGTATCATCCGCCAGCATCTTCTTTCCGTTTTCATCCAAAACATGCTTTCCGGACTCTGTAAAAAGATAGAACTTTCCATCCGGCATTTCTCCTGCGTGGAAGTGTCCGTTTCTGGTATAAGTAATATCCCCGGAGGACGGATCCTGTAATTTAAAGAAAGCATTGGCATTTCCGATAGCATAGTCATTAGGCTGTCCTGTAGTATGAAAAGCTGCAGGACTATACTCCGTATTGGTACGAACCACCGTAGTTCCCGCCTCTGTCTGCAAATCGGTCTTTGCTTCCGGAGAATCGTTTAAGTTATAGTTAATCAGGTCGGAAAAAATAGCATTTTTCGGCTTAAAAGCGGTATTGTTGATATTGGCAAGGTTATTGGAAATAACTCCCATCTTCTTTTGGCTGGCATCTGCTCCCAGAGCCCCCACATAAAAGGACATATTCATCTTAGTTTCTCCTTATATTTAAATTCGTCCCACATCAGAGCTGGCTTTCGCCATTACCGTGTCATACATTCTCAGCATCTGTGCCGCACTTTGCAGTGCTCTTTGGGAACTCATCATGGTAGTCATTTCATCCACCATGTTTACATTGGATTTTTCCAGCATTTTCCAGTTAATACTGCTGTCTGCCGGCTTTTTCAGCTCCGTCTGATTTGTGGAAAAGAGGTTATTGTCCTCCTTATGTAAAGCGTTATAATCCGCAAAATCTACCACCTTCAGAGTACCGTAAACGGTTCTGGTATTACCCGTACTGTTGGGATCAAAGATGGAACCGTCCGGATCGATGGCAAAGTTATCATTGGGAAGCACGATATCGTGACCTTCCTCACTCTGTACTTTTCCAACCCCTGCCAGCTCTAACACACCGTTTTCATCCACAGAGAATGCTCCTCCTCTTGTATAGCGGGTTCCTTGGGGGGTGCTGACCGCAAAAATTCCCTTTCCGGAAATGGCGGTATCGTATATTCCGTCCGTAAGCTCATAGGAACCCTGTTCATAATCCGTATAGGTCTTGGAGGCGGACTTGATTCTGGAAGCCACCGCCAAATCCTCAGGTCCCTTCTTATTGTATTTTCCGGTCCGAATCATCATTTCTTCTTTAAATGTGCTGCTCACCATGGTGTCTTTCTTATATCCGGAGGTCTGGATATTCACCATGTTGTTACTGATATTGTTTAGATTTCTCCTTTGGGTAATCATCCCGGAGGCTAAGTCATAGAATCCTTGATACATTCCTTTTCCTTTCTGAAGACAAGAATCTTTAATCTTCTCTCTTATATCGACAGGCTTTGGGAAAATATTAAGGGGGATTTGGAGGGAAATGGAGAAAATGAAGAGTAGGGTAAGAGACGGAACTGGACGCCTGAAGGAGAGGGGAGACGGTGAAAGACGCGGAACTGGTCGCCTGAAGGAGAGGGGGGGCGGTGAAAGACACGCTCCCGCTAAACCTCGCCTCGTAGCGGTACTAAGGAGTAAGCTTCGTTTCACTCGCTTCCTCCAAGTACCGACGGGCTCACATTGGCTTTCTTCCTTCCCCCTAGCCTTCTGGCTGTTGATTTGCCCTACTTTTTACTACTCTCCCCCTCATTTTTCTTCACTTTCTCGATGTACCGTCATGCTCGCATTTCTTTCTTCCTCCCCCCTACCCTTCAGGCTGATTTCCCGACTTTGACTTTTTCTACTCTTCATTGTCTCCGTTCTTTCCCCAAGTACGTCAGGTCTACATTGTCTTCCTTCCCCCCTTCCCTTTAGGCTGATTTGCCCTACTCTGCTTTTCCACTCTCCCTTTTCTCTGCTTTCCCAAAGTATTGTCATACTCGCATTGGCTTTCTCTAATTTCCTCTATATAATAGGGATACTCATAAATCATTGGAGGTAGATATTTATGAAAACCGTCAGTATTTGTTTAGAAAAATTCTGTTTATGATGAACTGATGAAGATGCTTAAGGAAAAGGGTCAAAGCCCGCAAAGCTTTTACGAAAGTTATACCAAGACTGCACTTCGAAATAGAAGTAGAGCTTTTGTCGTCTGCACTCCTCGGAATAATGAAGCTTTAACAAAAAAAGAAAAAATGGAAGCCTTTCAACGTCTTGAAAAAATAAGATTGTCCTCAACAGGAGACTTGGATTATAAAAAAGAACGAGCACATGCTTTAAAAGAAAAACTGGAGAGATCATAGCTTTGGGGCAGAATATACGAGAGCAAGAAAGATGGAATAAGCTAAAGAGAAGGGCTACCGTTAGTCCAAAACTTAGAGGAATGGAGAAAGACAAGGTGAGCTCGTCCGTTTTTGAGGGAAGTAGAGAAAAAAGAGGAAATCCAAAAGTGAGCATGCCAATAGTCTGAAGGATAGGGGAGAACGCAGAAAGACAATGGAAGCCCGTCGGCACTTGCCGAAGGAGAAGAGAAAAAATAGGCATCCCAACAGCCTAAAAGCTTAGGGGAAACGACAAAAGACAAGGTGAGCTCGTCCATTTTTGAAGAAAGTGGAGCGATATGAGGAAAACTAAAAGTGGGCATGCCAATAGCCTGAAGAATAGGGGGAACGCGAAAGACAATGTGAGCCCGTCGGTACTTGGAGGAAGCAAGTGAAACGAAGCTTACTCCTTAGTACCGCTACGAGGCGAGGTTTAGCGGGAGCGTGTCTTTCGCGTTCCCCCTATTCTTCAGGCGTCCATCCCTTCTTTCTCTCCCCCTCCAAGCTTCAGGCGTCCCATGCCGCTCTTTTCTCCTTCCACTTCCGCTAGCCGGCTGACCTGTCTTTTTCCATCCCCCTATCCTTCAGGCATCCCCTGCCCTTCCTTTTCTTCTCCTATCAAAAAAGGACTAAGCAAACGCTTAGTCCTCTCCATGTTCACCCATATATTTCCGCAGCTTACGGATAGCAATGCTATGCAGCTGGGATACGCGGGGCTGAGATACTTCCATTACCTCCGCAATCTGGTTCATATTCAATTCTTCCACATAATATAAGGAAATAACCAGCTTTTCCTTTTCCTGTAAGGATTCAATGGCCTCTGTAAGCGCGCGGACATTTTCCTTCTGCATAAAGCTGAATTCCGGTTGGGTGCTGTGATCCTCGGAAGGAATCTGCAGGAGGGTTTCATTTCCCTCATCATAGGTCATATCCAGAGAAAGCACATTGACCATGTTGCTCATTCTCTGAATCTTCTGCAGCTTCTTTACGTTCATATTCAAATAGTCTGCCAGCTCCTCATCCGTAGGGGCTCTTCCCAGACGATTGTTCAGCTCTACCGTGGCGGTTTCAATGGAACGGCTGTCCTTATGGAAATTTCGGGGAAGCCAGTCATTTTTCCGCATCATATCAATAACCATTCCCCGGATACGTCGGGAAATAAAGGTCTCGAACTTATTGTCCTTACTCTCATCATAGCGTTCGATAGCCCGCATGATTTCGATTACCCCTTCGTTTACGATATCATCGGTCTGCATGAAATCATGGTACATTTCCCGCATTTGATAAGCAATAGAGCGCACGATGTAAACGTAGCGCATGGTAAGCTCCTGCTTAACCTCTTGGGAGCCGGTCTCCTTATAGAGGGCAAAAAGCTCCTCATTTGATTTTTTTCTTCCAGTTGGGAATAATTCAACACGTTCAATCTCAACCCTCTTTCCCTTCGTACTCTACTCTTTTTTTCTTACTCCTGCATGTAGGTCTTTTAAAGTAGAGTCTCAAGTAAGATTTTTAAAAAAATTTTTTATTAAATTAAGCGGTTCCCTTTTCCTCCAGGTCATCCTCCAAACGAAGGCTTCCGATGGCCTGAATCTGCACGTTGCTGGCTACCCTCATTAAAGGAAAGCACCCGCACATTGGGATAGAACTGCTCTATCAAATGATAGAAATGAATGCGCATCACCTGGGAGGTGAGGATCAAAGGAGGACTGGATAAATTATTAAACTTCCTGCTTTCCTCCGCCACCTGACGAATCAGACTCTGTAAAAGTTCCGGGCTTAAGGCCAGATAAAGGCTGTTTTCTCCTCTGGCCAGAGAGTTTACCATGGTTCTCTCCAGTCCTGCATCCAGGGTAATCACCTTCATGTTACCGTCTTCACAATACATTCTGGTAATGGTTCTCTTTAATGAAGCACGAACCTTTTCCACAATCTGATCCGTATCCTTCACCGGCAATCCGGTTTCGCTAATACATTCAAACATGGTCTCTACGATGGTTTCCAAGTCCTTGATGGAAACCCCTTCTCGCAAAAGGGTAGTCAGTACCTTTTGCAAAAGGTTGTAGCTGATGACTCCCGGAAAGGCTTCTTCACAAAGCTCCGGTGCGGTTTTCTTTAAGTTTTCCACCAGACGAACCACTTCCTGTCTGGTCATCAACTCATAGGCATGCCGTTTAATGGTTTCCGATAAGTGGGAAAGCATTACGGACAGCGGGTCGATTACCGTATAACCGTAAAGCTCCGCCCTCTCCCGGTTTTCCGGTCGAATCCACTTGGAAGGGATACCGTAGGCCGGCTCAATGGTTTCAATTCCGTCGATGGCATCCTCCACATCGTCCGGCTCCAAAGCCAGGACATAATCTGTCAGGATTTCACCCTTGGCGATTTCCTCACCCTTAATCTTAATGCTGTATTCATTGGTTCCCAGGCTGGAGGAATCTCTTAGACGGATGGAGGGTACTACAAAGCCGATATCCTGAGCATACTGTCTTCGGAAAATGACGATTCTCTGAATCAATCTTCCTCCTACGGACTCATCCGCCAAGGGAATTAAGCTGTAGCCGAAGTCCATTTCAATGGGTTCCACCTGTAGAAGGTTGTAAACATTGTTAACATCCTTGAAGTAATCCTCCTCGGATTCCGCAGGAGCCTGGGCCGCTTCTCCCTGGGCTTCCTGGGGCTGGGGAGGCGCTTCCATACTGGGTAACAAACCTTCCCTTCCGTCCTTGCCCGCTCCGGCTCTTCCTTGATTCTCTTTTCCAGGAAGTATCCTGCCGCGATAAAGCCTCCGGCAACAGGAAGAATCTGTAAAATCGGCATTCCCGGAATCAGCATCAGTACGCCCATGGCAATTCCAGTAATCATCATGGCACGGGGCTGCTGGGTGAACTGCTTGGAAACGTCCTCATTTAAGGAGCCTTCGGATACTGCACGGGTTACAATCATACCGGTGGAAACGGAAATCAAAAAGAGAAGGAATCTGTCCCTACCAGACCGTCTCCCACGGTGGCGATAGAATAGGTAGAAAGCACGGTAGCCACCGGCTGTCCTGACTGGACAATACCGATAATACTACCACCCACCAGGTTGATGGCGGTGGTAATGAGAGACATGACACCGTCTCCCTTTACAATCTTGGTAGCACCGTCCATGGAACCGTAGAAGTCGGATTCTCTCTGAATCTTCTCTCTCCGCTCTCTGGCCTGTCTGCTCCGTAATCATTCCGGAGGAAAGATCCGCGTCAATGGCCATCTGCTTACCGGGCATCGCATCCAACTTGAATCGGGCTGCTACTTCGGATACACGCTCCGCACCCTTGGTAATAACGATAAACTGCATCAATACGATAATCAGGTAAATAATCAAACCTACTACCACGTTTCCTCGTACCACGAAGTCTCCGAAGGCCTTAATAATCGCTCCGGAAGAACCGCCGTTGGTTAAGATATTTCTGGTTGTGGAAACGTTGATTCCCAAACGGAAAAGGGTGGTAATTAAAAGTAAGGACGGGAAAATAGACAATTCCAGCGGTTCCCGAATCGTCATGGTAATCACTAGAATCATCATGGAAATGGCCATATTCACCACAATCGCCACGTCAACCATGATGGCGGGGAGGGGAATAATGAGGAGCAATATGAGAACCAGTACGAAAAGTACCACTCCATTTTGCAAAATGTTTTTAACCATCCCTGTTATCTTCCTTCGCTCTTTCTAAAATATCCTGTCTGTTTTCTTTCTGGTAGATATACACTAAGATTTCCGCTACAGCCCCGTAAAAATCTCCGGGGATTTCTTTGCCCACATGACAAAGGGGGTACATCGCCCGGGCCAGAGGCTTGTTCTCAATGGCAGTTACGCCATTGGCTTCACCCCTACAGCCACAATTCTCAGGGCCAATTCATCCTGTCCCTTTGCCAACACCACCGGGGCGGTGTTTTTGTCCGGATCATACTTAATGGCAATAGCCAAGTGCTCCGGGTTTCGAATAATCACATCCGCGTCCGGAACCTGCTGCATCATTCGCTGATTGGCTCTGGCACGCATTTGCTGCTTCATTCTACCCTTGATTTCCGGATTTCCTTCCAGCATCTTGTACTCATCTTTTACTTCCTGCTTGGTCATCTTTAAGTTATTTTTCGTATTCCCACTTCTGATACATAAAGTCAAAAAGGGCAATAATCAAAAAGACTCCGCAAACCCTGGTAATCAGGTCGAACATCATGGACACCAGGGCCAGGCTGGAATTTTGAATGTCCATGTGCACCATCTTGGCAATGGGAATGATATCCGCCTTAATGATGGAATAGAGGAAATTAATGAGAATAATAATCTTCAAAATATTCTTCAATAATTCCACTACATTTTTCTTGGAAAAAATCCTTCCTAAGCCCTGCATGGGGTTTAGCTTGGAAAACTTAGGCGTTAATAATTTAAAACTGATGTTGAATCTGGTCTGTACCAGGCTGGCTATTACACCAAGGAACATCGTCACCAGCAGCAAAGGCATGGCGGACTTCACAAAAAGCCAGGTGAAGCGCAGGTACAGCTTATTGGAAATAGGGCTTGGCTCATCTAAAAGTTCTAAAATATAGGAAAGAAAATTCCTCAGGTCCTTATAGATGAAAGGCATCATAAAGCGGACGGCATAAAACACGCCGAATAAAACCGCTACAGTGACAATGTCTTTACTTTGAAAAACATTACCTTCCTTTCTGGCGTCACTTCGCTTTTTTTCGGAAGGCGCTTCGGTCTTGTCGCCGTCTGCCACTGTTAACCCTCTCTTTCCCCGGTATTCCTATTCTTTTACATCTTGATGAGTTTAGCTAATGCATTTCAATTCGTCTATAGGCAATTTCACTAGTTTTTTTAAGTTTTTTTAATTCAGCTTATGCTTTTTCCCCTGAAAAAAATCAAAAAGAAAAAAATTAAAAAAATATTCATTATTTCAATTCTTCTGATTTTAGGCCACTTTTCTCTCTGCTTAAACTTGGCGGTTTCTCTGACTATTTTACGGTTTCTTAAATTTTTGAGCCCTTTTTCACTTTTTTCTAAAGCAGCCCCATGACCTTATTCAGACTCTCAAAGGCAAATGCTATAAAGTCCCTCATCTTATCCGTAATGGGAATCAAAAGGAAGTAAAGCATGGAAAAAGCCCAGAATAATTTTTCAGCTGGAAGTTCACCGCGAAAAATGTTAATCTGGGGAATAATGCGCATAAGAATACCCAAAGCAATCTCGGACATCAGCTCCAAGCCCATAATCGGAAAGGCCAGCTCCAAGCCCATCTTCATGGAAGCCACAAAGAGGGAAAGCATCAGCTTCGGCATCAATAAAAGCTTGATGGAAATTCCTCCAAAAGGATGGGTGTCAATGGTTTGAAATAAAAGTTCTAAAAAACGTAGATGCCCGTCCATAGAAAAAAACAGAAGCATCATAAAGCCATAGAACAAGCCCTGTACTCACCGTAGCCTGGGATCCGCTTTGAGGGTCAAAAAAACCTGAGCCATGTTTAAGCCCATGGAAAAGTCCATAATGGAAGTGGCAAAGCGCAGGCAGGTAAAGGCCAGCTCCATGGCAAAGCCCAGACAAAAGCCTACGAAAAGCTCCTTCAAAAGCATAAAGCCATACTCCAGAATACTCCCCGGCATATGCTGAAGCTCTCCGCCGATATGCACATAGCAAATGGCGGAAAGCATGAAAATCAAAGCCGCCCTGGCACGACGGGGATAATCCGTTCTTCCAAAGACAGGATTAAAGGCAATGGCTCCTGTCATTCGCATGACAATAAAGGAAAATAAGACCAGCATATTATCCTCCTGCCACCATTTTCATAATCATGGTAAAGAAATCCTGCATGGTCTTTAAGAGGGTTCCTCCCAAAACCGTCATCATGATAATAATGGCAATAAGCTTCGGGACAAAGGTCAGGGTCTGCTCATTGATGGAGGTTGCCGCCTGAAAGATGGCAATCACGATACCCAAAATCATGCTCACCAAAAGGAAGGGCATGGCAATCCTTAGGGACAGCATAAAGGTTTGGTTCATAATATCTAAAAATTTCCGCACTATCCAGCATTTTTCTTCCCTTTCCCTATCGGAAACTGTTGACCACACTGGAAAAAAAGCAGGTTCCATCCATCTACGGTGATAAAAAAAGCAAAAAGCTTAAAGGGCATAGACACCATGGCCGGAGGTAACATTACCATACCCATAGCCATCAGGGTTGTGGATACTACCACGTCAATTAAGAGGAAGGGCAGATAAATCAAAAAAAGCCGGCAGTAAAGCCTCTTTTTCAGCTCCGAAGTCATAAATGCGGGAGTCACCACGGTTAATGGATAGTCCTTCGGATCCTTTTTGCAGCTCCACCTTACTCATGGATACAAAACGATCCAATGTGGCTTTTTCCGTATTCCGAGCATAAACTCCTTCATATCCTTCCCCATAATATTTAAAGCTTCTTCTTGAGTGACCGTCCCCTTCTTATAAGGTTCATAAGCCTCCGTATTAATTTTGTTCAAGGTGGGGCTCATGATGTAGAGGGTCAAAAAGAAAGCAATCCCCGCCAAAACCATGTTGGGAGGCGTTTGCTGAACACCCATAGCATTTCTGGTAAAGGATAAAATGATGATGATTCTGGTAAAGGAAGTCATCATAATCACAATAGAAGGCAGTAAAGCCACAAGGGTTAATAAGTAGATCAGTTCCAGGGTAGGAACGGAACCTCCATTTAATCCTGACAATAATTCATTCATCCTTATACCTCACTATCCAAATCGGAAGCGGAAACGTTCTCCTCTTCCCCATTCCATGCGCCGGCGGCATTCTTTACTTCATTCTTTCTTTGCAGCTTCTTCTGTAAAAGCTTTGCCCCTTCCTTTTGAAATACGGAAAGAAAGCTTTCTCCGTTCCCTAAGGGATTCTCTCCCTCATAGTCCTCCTGTAATTCGGTAATGAGTCTCATTCCTTCAGGTCCTGACGTTACAAGGAGACAGCGGTTCTCCTTCTCTAAACGAAGGATAAACAGCTGTCTGTCCTGAGATACCTGTATATGGTCAACCACTTGCATGTATCGACTTTTTTGGAACATTCTTCCGTACTTTCCGATAAAACGATGTAGAGCCCAAGCTCCTAAAAGGAAGAGACAGAAGAGTAAAAAACCGGACACAAGGGAGATGATATCCTGTTGAAACATTATAGGCTCTCCTGATTAATGTCTTTCTTCAAAATCTCGGTGATACGAATACCGAAGTTTTCTTCTACAACTACGATGTCTCCTCTGGCAATACACTCTCCGTTTACGTAGAGGTCTGCCTGCTCTCCTGCCATCTTGTCCAGAACCACCAGAGAACCCTGGGTAAAGTCCAAGATATCCTTTACCAGCTTTCTGGTCCTTCCGATTTCTACGGAAATCTCTAAAGGTACCTTCATCAGCATTTCTCTGTTGTCAGGATTTTCTCCTGCTTCTCCACCCTCATTCTCGAATTCTCTGGAATTTAAAGGTTTAATCAGAGATGGCTCGGAAGATTTCGCTTCCTTATTCTTTCCTCCCTGAATATCCCGAATCAGCTCCAGCATCTGGGTCTGAGACTGTTGCATCTGGTTTAAAAGCTGCAAGGTGAGAGGATCCTGATAAGCCACACCCTGAGGCATAGCCATCATCTGGGGAGCCATCTGAGCCGGTGCAGGCTGTGGAGCCGCTGCAGGCTGTGGTGCAGGTGCAGCCGGTTCTGCAACCGGTGCAGGTGTCGGTGCTGCCGCTACCGGTTCCGGAGCAGCTGCCGGCTCTGCTGCAGGAGCCGGGGCCGCTTCAGAGGCTCCCTCTCCGTTTTGCTCTGCCAGTAAGCTGGCCAGTAAAGCATCCGCCGTTGCCTGGTCAATAGGACCGGACTTTTGCCGGCATAGGAACTTCCTCTGCCGCAGGTGCTTCCACACTTTCTGCAGCCGGCGCTTCCGCTGCAGGCTCTTCTACTTGAGGCGATACAGCTTCCTCACTACTGGCAACCACCTCATCATCTTCCTCTTCTCCCATACCAAACTGGGCGGTAAAGGGCTTCAAAAAGCTTCTTTACCAAATCCACAGACATGATATTTAAGAATTCACTCTTTAAGTTATCTTCGATTTCCAGGGTGAAGCGGATAACAACATTCTCTTCATTCCCTTCGAAATACTTGTCTTTAAATGCAGCGCCGTCTGTGATTTCGTAAGAAATGGGGGTAGAAATATCTACGGTTGTTCCCAGGAACTCAGAAAGAGCGGTAGCCGAAGCTCCCATCATCTGGTTCATTGCCTCACGAATCGCACTGGCGTTGATTTCGTCCATGACGAATTCATCTTCCGGAATCTCTGAACCCATCATCATGGAAACGATGATACGAACGTCGTTCCGGGAAAACATCATGATGTTTCTGCCATCAATTCCTTGAACGTATGCAATTTCAACTCCTATTGCCGGCTCTAATTCCCGAAACTCAAAAGTTTTCTTTGTTTTTTTCACCTGCACAACAGGAGTAGTAATATTAACTTTAGTGCCAAGAAGAGTGGATATTGCCGTTGCTGACGCCCCAAGGCTGATATTCATAATCTCGCCTATGGCATCGATTTCCATTTCATTGAAGCTATTCGCACCCATCTAACTTACTCCTTTAATTCTCAGTTTCCTGTTCCTATCGCCCCTTCTTACTTACCGATGTCCAGCGCTCTTTGTGCCATGGTTTTCATGGCGTTCAAAGCGGTAACATTGGCTTCATAAGAACGAGTGGCAGACATGGAGTCCACCGTCTCCTTCAAAAATATCCACATTGGGGTAGTTTACATAGCCCCTGCGCATCCGCATCAGGATGATTGGGGTTATATACCCTCTTCATCTCCCGATCATCGGTAATGACACCCTGAACACGAACTCCCGCATGCTGTCCCCGGAAGCCCTTGCCATTTTGCGCATTTTCGAAGGGCCTGCTGGAAGGAGCGTTCTCCAAAGCTTTCCAGCACTACATCTTTTCTCTTGTATGCACCGCCTGCTTCGGTTCTGGTGGTATCCACATTGGCAATATTCTCTGCCGCAATGTCCATTCTGACTCTCTGAGCGCTCATCCCTGATGCACTAATATCGAATGAATTTAAAAATGACATTTTCTTCCTCTGCTCCTACTCTTTTTAGCCGCCCAAGATGTTCTTAACGGTGGAGGTAATTCTCTCCGCATTAAAGGGCTTTTACAACGAAGTCCTTTGCTCCGGACTTAATTGCATCCACTACCATGCTCTCCTGTCCCATCGCGGTGCACATTACAACCTTCGCATCAGGATGTGCTTCTCTGATCTTCTTCAGAGCCTGCAATCCATCCATGTTGGGCATGGTAATGTCCATGATCACAAGATCAGGATTCTCTTCTTCAAACTTCTTTACTGCTTCCATGCCATCCTGTGCTTCCACGAAGGTGCAATCAGCAAAGCCGCCCTTTGTAAGGGAGTTCTTCACCATCATTCGCATGAACGCTGCATCATCTACTAACAAAATCTTTGCCATCTTCGTTTCTCCTATCCTTATTCTAAGCTTTTTTTATATCTCTATGACAGTTTCCTGCCTTAAGACCAGTTTATTCCTCATCATCATCCAGAGAAGGCTCCGGATCCAGTAAATCCTGAATGTCTTGTGCCATCACATTCATCGGTGAAATTTCTTCTTCCGGAATTTCTTCCGTTTCCGCTTCCTTTTGCTACCGCATCGGAAAGCGCTTCCATCGCCTTATCTTCCTTTTTGGATGATTCGGTCTTCAATCCGAATGGCAATGTTTTTTTCTTATATACTCCCATCTTTCCGGTAAACCAGGGCTGTCTTCCTACATAGAGCTTTACAGCGGAATTCTTCGCCTTGTTTAGGTCGATGACATCCCCCACCTTCAGGTGATAGAGATCTTCGATGTCCAGCTTGACAACCCCAAGCTGTCCTGTCATCGGGAAGGTAGAAGCCTTCAAATGTTCCATAATGGTATCTTGGTTGTTCTCGTAAGCAAAACCTCTGGCCAGATGTTTCCGGTTATCAATAATCTTAAACATATGTTCCAGAAGGGTTCCTGGAAGACAAATACGGATTCTTTCCATGGCTAAACCGGAAATATCCACATTCATCACTGCCAGCACTACGGTTTCATCCAATCCGACTTCCTGTACCATGGAGGGGTTGGTTTCATCTTTGCAATCTTAAACTCTGCAGAAATATAGTTACTGAAACCATCTCCCAGAGCATGGACGATGTATTCCATGATTCTCTTATAGAGAGCCATCTCCACATCGGTGTAGCGGTAATCCTCTTCCGTCTTTATGACAGAATCGCTTCCTCCCAGCATGTGGCTTACCAGAGTCAGGGTAAGTCCCGGTGAGATATAACTCATCATAGGCACATTACTCTTTCCCTTGTCCTGCACATAGGTGTCTACTATCGTCATACAGTCATTTTCATGGAAGGCATTGACATATTCGTAGTATCTTGTCTCTCTTAACTCTAAAACCGTAATGTCCGTCATGGTACGGAAAAATACCATTCACCTGAGAGGTTAAAATTCTTGCATAGTTATCGAAGATACTCCTCAATAATCGAATTTTATCTTTGGTGAACTTTCTCGGACTGTAGAAGTCGTATTTGCTATACGTTTCTTCTTCCTTCTGCACTTCTTCTTTCTTCGGTTCCAAAACCTCAGCAGCTTTTTCTTCCACCTTTTCTTCTTTGGGTGGTCCGTCCTGCATGGATTTCAGAAGCGCATCAATTTGGCTTTGGGATAAGACGTCTGCCATTCAATAACCTCTTCCTTCTTTCCTACTGTAAGAAAAATCGCGCTTTTCTTACATAACCCCTTTCTCATACTCCCTTAGCCCTGCTAAAGGATTAAGACTTAGCTTTTCCTCCAAGTCCTTTCAAGAAGTCTCCCAGTATTTTTGTGATGTTCCCTGCAATACTGTCCTCTTCTTTTTCCCCGGGAATTTCTCGGGAAACACCGGCAACCTGCCGTGTCTTTTCTTTGGCCATGGCCTGTTGGCCGCCTGCCTCTGATCCTGTGCTTGCCGCACCCTCTGCAGCGCCTGCGCTGTCCGCCCCGGCTGCGGGACTTCTTCTCCGGCGGGAGCAGCTCCCTCTGCCGGATTTGCAGCTTCTGCCGCCGCTGCTCCTTCTGCAGGAGCTGCCGCACCGGCTTCCTCGGCATGAATGTTCTCCGGCACACCATCGGTAACGATGGTTTTGTCCGCATTGGCTCCGCTGTAGTACTCCTCGAAGTACTCATTAATATTACGGATTTCCGCGCCTTCGTCAATAAGCAAAATTTCTACTCTTCGATTCTTGGCTCTTCCTCCGATGTAGCGTTGTCCGCTATAGGATGGAACTGTCCGTAACCGATGCTGACCAGCTTATCCGGGGAGATAATTCCTCTCCCTGAATAAAGAGACAAACCTCCGCCGCACGCATAACCGACAAGATTCTATCGTTTCTCGGGTTATTGGCTCTTTCCGGATCTGCCTCAGTGGTATGACCCATAACATTAACCTGAGACAGCTTGTTTGCATCTGGTGCTATAGTATCACAAAAATATGGATAAAGTCTCCTGTCCTTGTGGAGTAATTACAGAACTGTCTCCGGCGAAAAAAATGCCTTATCTTTAAATACCACAAAGGTGTAGTCTTGTCCACGGGAAACTTCAACGCTGTCAATACCTGCCCCATTCAAAGCCTGGGCAATCTGCAGATACAATTCATTAATATTGTTTGGATCTACTGTATTTTCCGGGGCTCCGCTGTCTCCTATTTCTCCGGCAGGCTCATCCTTATTGGTGGCCTGACCGTTAATAATAATCTGCTCCGCCGACTTATCTCCCGGGCGTCCGTTGGGGAAAATGGAACGTACAAACACATCCCACTTTGCCGAGTCGATACTGGACATGGAGTAAAGAAGCACGAAGAAGGTCATTAAGAGGGTAACCAGGTCCCCGTAGGTGTCCATCCAGGATCCACCTTCGTCTCCTCCACCTCGTTTCTTCATTACTTATCTCCTCCTCCGGCATCTCCGCCTGCCGCTCCGGCCTTAGCCAAAAGCTTCTTCTGTGCTTCTGGGCAAGGGAAGCCAAAAGTCTTTTCCCTGGATAACCTTGGGGTTATCTCCGGACTGAATGGCGATAACACCTTCGATAATAATGGAGCAGTATAAAACCTCTTCATTGTCCTTGATGGTTAGCTTCTGGGCAATGGGGTGGAAAAGCACGTTACTCAAGGCAGAACCGTAGAAGGTGGTGATTAAGGCAACACCCATGTCCTGTCCCAGGGTACTGGCTCCGCCGCCGGAACCGGAAAGGTCCATACCCTTTAACATGTTTACCAGACCTACCAGGGTTCCGATCATACCAAAGGCCGGCGCCAGAGCGGATCCCTTAACATAAAGACCTTTCGCCTCTTCATGTCTGGTCATCATATCTTCTACCTGATGCTCCAGAGAGGCGCGTACCTTATCCGGATCATTGGCATCTACAATCATGACTACGGCTTGTTTAAAGAAGGGCTCCTTGATTTCTTCCGCCTTTTCTTCCAAAGCCAGCAAACCGCTCTGTCTGGCAATCAAAGCCAAATCCACAAGTGCATCCACGGTTTGCGGTACATTATATTTTTTTCCTCCTCGAAAGCAGATTCCGATATGCTTCGGAATTTCCTTAATGATTCGGAATGGGTAGCAGGCGATTAACGCCGCTATTGTTCCTCCAACTACGATCAGGGCACTGGGTGCGTCCCAGAAGTTCCCCAACTTCGGCATGGTAATACCACCAATGATTAAGGCAATAGCGATAATCCAGCCTAACAGCATTGAAATGTCCATACTTATTGACTAGCCTCCTTGCTTCCTAAACGCTCTTCCTAAGCTTCTTTCTTTCCCTTAATTTCATGTACGTCTTCCCTCATGAAATTTATCCTCAAAAGTAAGACACTTTCTTAGGAAACCCTGAACCTGTTCAATAATTGACTCCACACTATCTCTTACCAGATAGAAATCTCCGTTTGCCAGCTTTACCTTGGTTTCCGGAATGCGGCGAATGTAAAGGATTTGAAAATAATTCAAAAACACTTCTTCCCCGTTTAATTTTGTTAGGCGTATCATGATTTCCTCCTTTCGTCTACTTACACAGCAGAAGCCTTCCTTTGTTGGAAACGGATTTTTTTCTTCATTTTCAGAAGCAATCTCATTCTGTTTTCCAACTCAGGAAAGCCTTAGCTTATGTTTTATCTCTTCATATTTACCAGTTCCTGAAGAACTTCATCAGATACGGTAATGATCTTGGAGTTAGCCTGGAAACCTCTGTGTGGTAATCATGTCAGAGAATTCCTTTGCCAAGTCAACGTTGGATGCTTCCAAACATCCTGCCATCAAGGTAGGGTGGAACCCTCACCGGGCATGGTTGCGTGAAATGTATCCTGTGTTATCTCCTACCCTGCATTAAAGGTGTTGTTTCCTGCCTTGGTCAAACCTTCCTGGTTCTGGAAGGAAGCAACTGCCACCTTTCCTAAAAACGATGGATGTGGATGTAACCTGTGCAGGTGCTCCACCGGTTCCCGGAGTCTTATTATCGATAATTCCCTTAACAATTCCGTCTGCACCAATTTCTACAGACTTAAGCTGTGCTGCAAAACCTGTAAATACAGGGCTACCGGTTAAAGCTACCGCTCCGGTATTGTCAGCTGCAGGTGCACGAAGGGCAACCAGCTTCTTTCCGCCATCTCCGTACTTGGTAGGCTCTGTCAAAGAGTCAGGCTGAAAACCGTATACGAAGTTGTGGTTTGCATCTACGATATATCCGTTTGCATCTACAGAGAACTGACCTACACGGGTGTATGCGAAGTTGTTCTTCTTCATCTCTGCGGTTGTGGTCTTTGTATTTGCGGGATCCAGGGTAACTTCCTTATTGGATGCGCTGGTTACAAAGAATCCGGATCCGTTGATGGAAGCATTGAAGCTTCCCACATAGGATGGTGTACTGGAAGTAAAGTCAGTGGCACTGATCCGGTTAAGGAACCGTATCCGTACTGAGCGGGGTTTGCACCACCGATGGTGGCATTACCGCTGGCTTCCTGCTTTCCTCCTGAAGAAGTACTGGATGTCTGATACATTGTATCCTTAAAGCTATATCCCTGAGACTTAAATCCGAAAGTGTTAACATTGACGATGTTGTTACCGATAACGTCTAACTTGTTCTGATGTGTTCTCAAACCTGCTACTGCAGAATCCATTGCTCTTAACATATATTCTTGTCCTTTCCTCAACTGGTGAGTTTGAAAAATGAATGGCGCTTTTTATGCATTTGAAACTTACTCCTTATTATCGGCTAAGTTTCTCAAATCTATAAAAGAAATAAAAATTAAATTTTAATTTTAATTGCTTGCAGAATGAGCTGCCGCTTCTCTTTCAAGGATGGCCACATGGGGACCAAACTCTGAGGAGCTTGCGCTGCTTGATGCCGCTACAGCAGGGGGAACGGAGCTTCCTCCCGGATTGGCGCCAGCTGCTGTTCCTGTTGTTGCTGTAGTAGCTGTTCCGGCTGTAGATACTGTTCCTGTTGTGCTTGATGCCGAAGCGCTGCCTGTTGCAGGGGCTTGCTGTAGAGGCGCTGCCTGTTGCAGGGCTCGCTGTAGAGGCACTGCCTGTTGTTCCTGCTGTACTTGCACCGGCAGTAGAAGCTGCAGCTGCCGGTGTAGCACTTCCTGCTGTTGCTGCGGAAGGGCTGGCTGCGCTGCCGCTTGTGGAGCTTGTTGCGCCGGGTGCTGTTACAGCAGATCCGGTAGTAGAGCTTTCCGAAGCAGCTCCTGCCTGACGTACCATCAAAAGACTTTCCAAAGGATAGTCTGTAACATCTCCCTGTAAACGGAAGCTGGGTTCATCTCCCGTAAGGTTTACGGAAGCAATTACTCCGGATTTTTCCTTAGGCGCATTGGGGTTTGCTTTTTGCTCCGCCTCCGGAACCTTTGCGGAAACGTCTTTACCGATTAAACCTGCCAAATAGCTGGTTTTGGTCAAAGCCATTTCCTGCTTCATATTGGTGGTCATGGTTCCTAAGCTTTGTACCATGGCCATCTGTGTCATCTGCGCCATCATCTCGCTGTTGTCCATAGGACTGGTCATGTCCTGGTTTGCAAGCTGGGCGGATAAAAGCTTAAAGTAGCTCTCGATGGATAATGTATTTTTATCATTTGACTTCGCGCTGTAAGTCGCCTTTTCATAGGGACTGGTTGCGGAAGAAACACCTTGAATTTCTGCCATATCTCCTCCTTATTGGGCTAGTCCTAAACGCATTCTTTGCAGGAAGCCTTCTGCATTGTCCTGTCTGCGCCCTGTTCCTGTTGTTCCTCTGCCGACGCTCCGCTTCCTCTTTATTCTCGGAATTGGATTGTCCCTGTTGCTGGAAACTCGAGCATGCTGCCTCCTGTACCACAATCTTGGTGAGTTCTCCTGTTTTTTGCTCCAGGATTCTTCCCATATCCTCTGCACCGGTCTGTAAAAGATGCAAGGTCTTGGGATTTTCCGCGGTAATGACAATGTTTGCCTTGCCGCCGCTGTAGTTGACTTTTACGGTAATTTGTCCAAGATTTCTGGGTTCTAACTCAATCTTAATTTCGCCATGCTGAAGTTCCGCCTTATTGGATAAGAACTCCGCCACATCCTCCGGAAGCTTCGCTTCAGAGCTATGTAACACGGCTTTTTCCCGAACCGGTGCATTAACCGACTCTGAAAGCTTTTTCCTGACTTCCCGGTAAGGGAAATCTGTTGTCCGGCATGCCCATCCACTTTGTCGAGCTTTTCCTCTTTTCCGGACTTCTTCTCTTCTGCTCTTTGAGAAAGCTTCTCTTCCAAACGCTGAGAAGGAATGATGTTTTCCTCCTTAGACGCTTCCACAGGGGACTTGTCCCCCACCGGGGAAGCTCCTTCTTTGAGCTCTCACAGTCTTAGTGTCTTTTGCGTCCTTAGAATCTTCCTGTAAGAAATCGGAAAAATCCTTTTTGTAGCATTATCCGCTAGGCCGAAGTCTCTTCCTTTACTTCAGGAAGAACGGTAACAAGCGCTTTCTTCTGTAAGCGGAATGGATACCGGTTCAGCTACTGCTGCAAGGTCGGAAACCGCATCAACAGCACCTTCCTCGACCGCAATCTTGATGTCTGCCATCAACTGATCTTTTTGAAATAGAATCTGCTTTTCGGAAACCAGACTTGCCGCCTTCTCTCCCTGTAAGCTGTCCTGCCTCGGTCTTTGTCTCTTTCTTTTCTGTCTTCTCTCTCCCTTTTGAAGCTTTTGCTTCCTTCGGGTCTTTTTTTCTATACTTTTCTGTTCTGTTTTTCTCACTGTTTTCTTGGGATTTGCTTTTTTTCTGTCTCCCTCATTCTTCACTGTATCCTCTTTAGAGGAGCGAAGAAACGCATTAAAGTCAAGGGAAGCTTTGTTGTCTTCCAAGACTTCCCTGTTTAAAGTCTTTTTCCAACGGGAAAGGCTTGACTTTTTGAATTGTCATCTCGCCATATACTCTCCTGTACCTATGCCTTCATTGCGTGAGAGACGAATTCTCGATAAACTGTTCCTCTGCCTTCTGTCCCTTGAACACGATACTCCCTCAAGCTTTTTTTCTCCTTAAGTTTCTCGAAGGCATTGGTGTCTCACGTTGGCCTTTAATCACCTCTCTTCTTTTCTTCGGCAATAACGGTACGTCGGATAAGCTCATCTTTCTCTTTCCCTATACGTTTTTTTCCATCTCGCTCGATGCCATTGACATACATCATAATGGTTTCAATGGAAGCACCTTCCTGCTTCACCCGCTCAAATTCCTCTTCGTAGTGAAACAACTCTTCCTGAAGGCGATTGATCAGACTTTGCTGATTCAAAACTTCCTGCTGTTTAATGGCATACTCTTCCTTCACCTTGTCTAAGACTTGAAGCTTAAATTGATAGACTGTTTCCAAACTGTACTTGAATTTTTTCAATTTGGTTCCCGCCTTTCTGCATCTTAAAATTTAATTGCCTTATCCAATATCGGTAATTTCCTTCATTTGCATAACCGTATCTTCGTAAGAAAATGCTTCTCCTGTTCCCCTGCATCAAGAAATCATTGATGGCGGGTACTTATCTCACAGCCTCATCCAGCTTGGGATCCGTGCCCTTTTTATAAGCACCGATAGCGATAAGATCCGCATTTTTTTGGTAAAGTCCCAGAGTATTTCTCATTCTGCTGGCATATTTTTTGTGCTCCTGGGATACCAGCTCCGCCATCAATCGGGAGATACTCATACCGATGTCGATAGCAGGATAATGGTTTTCCGCAGCCAGGCACGGGACAGCACAATATGTCCGTCCAAAATACCACGAACCGTATCCGCAATGGGCTCGTTGCGTCGTCTCCTTCCACCAGCACGGTATATACGCCGGTGATGGAGCCCTTCTTAAAGGCGCCCGCCCGCTCCAGTAAACGGGGGAACTCCGCATAAATCGAGGGGAGTAGCCTCTGGCAATAGGAGGCTCTCCGGTAGCCAGACCGATTTCTCTTTGGGCCATGGCAAAACGGGTTAAGGAGTCCATCATTAAAAAGCACATCCATGCCCCTGTCCCGGAAATATTCCGCAATGGTTGTGGCCACAAGAGGAGCCTTTAAACGAAGTCATGGCAGGCTGGTCGGAGGTAGCCACCACCAGTACGGTACGCTTCATTCCCTCTTCTCCCATATCCTTTTCCACGAATTCCAAAATTTCTCGTCCACGCTCTCCCACAAGGGCGATAACGTTAATGTCGGTTTTTAACATTTCTGGCAATCATGCCCATCAGGGTGGACTTACCCACTCCGGATCCGGCGAAGATGCTGATACGTTGTCCCTTACCTACGGTGTTTAAGCCGTCAATAGCCTTAATTCCGAAGTGCAGTCTCTCTCGAATAGGCGGTCTGTCCAAAGGGGTTCATATAGGAATTGTTTACGGTGTAGAAATCGCTCTCCGGAAAGGGTTCTCCCCCATCCATGGGATTTCCCTGGGCATCAATGATTCTGCCCTTCAAAAAATCCCCTACAGGAACACGAAGGCGCCTTCTTGTATTCCGTACAAAGGCGCCTGATGTAATGCCCACAGAGGTCTTAGTAGGTCATAAGCTGTACCCGGTCTCCCTTGAAGCCCACGACTCTGCGGCCACCTGGCTTTCCGTCTCATCACTATAAATCATGCAAATATCTCCGATACTGACTTTCCGGTGCCGGAGGCTTCCATAGACATTCCTACGATATTCTCGATTTTTCCGATATTCTCCACGGTATCCATCTTCTTAATCGTGGAAAGAATATTTTCATACATCCCTTACTCACTCTCTTGGGCATCCAATCGTCCCAATCTCTCTCGCAATTTTTCCATCTGGGTGTCGATGCTGGCATCCACAATCTCATCCGGAGTTTCCAGAATCAGCTTTTCCCGGTTCCTCCTTCCACAATCACAAACTTGATGTTGTCGGAAATCTGGCTTAATTCATTTGACCACATCTCCATCCGTCTCCACCAGCATTTCATAATCCAGTCGGTCAATATGTATTTTCAGCCATGCGGTCTTCTTGATGCGCTCCGCCTCTTTTAAAATCATCCTTCGAATAACTTCTCCCGAGGAACGGAGGCTGACCAGAATAACCTTTTCCGCCACCGCAATAGCCACATCCTTTAATTCATCCATATAACGGTAAAGGCGCTCGTTTTCGCATCCTCTACCATACGAAGGCTCTGGTTCATGTCCATCCGGAAATTTCTCCATTTCCTCCGCATGCTCTCCATAACCTTCTCCTCGGCCTCCGCCTTTCCTGCCTCTAAGCCCTTTTTGAAAGCCGGCCTGATAGCCCTCTTCCTCCGCCTCCTTTTCCTTTTAAAAAGCTTAGCTCTTTTCCGCTGCATCCATAATTCTCTGGCTTTTTCCAAAGCCAAATGCAGCAAGGTCTCATGGTAGGGGTCCTCTGCCTTTGTTTCCGGGAAGAGGAAGAGCATCTTCCGGCTCTTCCTCCTCTCCTTTCTCTTCGGAGGAAGCAAATCTTCCATTTCCTCCTCTGAATCTCTTCCGGCTCTTCCAAGGTCTCTAAAAAGGAGGAAAGCTGGCTATTGCTAGCCGAGCGAATCACTTTTTTAGACGAGAACATTGTCTTCATCGCCTCCCTTATTTATGATTACCTCTCCCTTATCCTCTAAGAGACGAATCAGGTTAACAATACGCTGCTGTGCCTCTTCCACATCCTTCAAGCGGACATTTCTGGAGTTCTCCATATCACTCTTAACAGTTTCCGCCATACGCTTGGACATATTGTTGAAGAAGATCTGCTTCATCTCTTCATTTGCGGTCTTCAAGGCGAATACCACATCCTTGGAATCACAATCCCGGATAAATCTCTGTACAGAACGATCGTCCATGGTGAGGATATCCTCGAAGACGAACATCTTATCCTTAATATCTGCGGAAAGATCCGGGTCGGTAACATCCAACTCGTCGAAAATCTTCTTCTCGTTACTTCTGTCAATGTGGTTCATCACATCCGCTACGAAGTCAATACCACCCAGATTCATATTGTCCTCACTGGTGATAATGGTATCGAACTTACGCTTCATTTCCTCTTCCACGATAGAAATGGCTTCCGGAGAAACTCTGTCCATTTTCGCCATAGCCATAACCGTAGGAATACGCTTTGCCTCCTGCAGGTTCTCCAAAATCTGGGCTGCCTGCTCAGACTCCATATAGGAAAGAATCAGGGCGATAACCTGAGGACGCTCGTTTTGAAGCAGGGATAACAATGCCTTGGGATCTCCCTTTGCAAAGAAGTTAAAGGGCTTGAAGCCAAGGTCTGGGAAACTCTGTCCAAAAGGGATTTTGGCTGCGGATTCTCCGAAGGCCTTTTTCCAAAACCGCCTTGGCATAGTCCATTCCGCCGTCTGTCATCATCTTATGGGTAAGACAAAGACGATAGAACTGATCCAAGGTAGTCTCCACCATAGAGTTGGTGGTTTTTCCCATTTTCGCCACCTCAAAGGTTAACTCCTCGATATCATGCTCTCCCAAATACTTGTAGATCTGGGAGGCACGATCGGAGCCCAGGGACACCACCACAAGGGCAGCTTTTTGTTTTTCCTGTAAGCTTTTGGGACAAAGTCCTGATTTTTCATCGATGGGGTTAGCTTGTTTTTCTTGTTGATCTGTGCTGTTTTCTGCCAAGGTTTTGCTCCTCTCTCCCATCCAGCTTTTGAATAAGCTTTTGCCACTACCTGCGGGTTCTGATCCGTAAATCGCTGATACTCTTCTTCAGCTTCATGCCGTGAGCCATCTTGCCCTCAGCAGTCAGCTCATCTTCATCAACTTCCTCTACCGGTGTAATTTCATCCGTAGGCTGCTCTATACTGAGTGCGCTGCATTTTCCATTTCTTCCTGTGCCAACTTCTTCAGCTTCTTCTTCTTCTTCCACGAAGAATCAAAATCAACAGAATCAAAAATCAGTAAGAATGCGGATACCGCTGCTCGATCAGTGCCCACAACGGGAACTGGTTCAGGAGAGTCTTAGGCTCTTCTGCCGGCTTCTTCTCTCTGTAGTCTGTTGTACCGCGGTCTTATTCAGAGAACGAAGAATAGTAATCTTATCCGCCGCCTCATCCCGCTTGATTCCCGCAGCATCCGCCACCAGGTTAATCAAATCGCTTTCCGGAATACTGTTGTCATCCGTATTGATGACAATCGCCACGGAAGTATCCTCCAAAACACCGGGAGCAATTTCTTTTTGCTCCTTTTAGCATACTGTAAAGCCACTCTCTGGTAGCACTGGAGTTGGAATAATTGTCCGTAGTCGTAGCCGTTCCGTTTTTGGGTGGTATATCTGGGGGTGTCCGCATTGGCATCCGCCCTGGCAACACCGGCAGCGTTTTCTCCGCTGTTTCCGGCATTTTCCCGGCCACCTCCTCATTGCTCAGTGCTTTCTCTTTATCTGTTGCTTCTGTTTTTCCGGTACGGTACTGGGTGTTCTCCTGAATCAGCTTCGCCATATTCAGGGTTCCCTTTACGGAAACCGCCAGGTTTTCTCCTCCGTAAATCTTTTCCCAATACCCGTTTAATATTGTTGGCAATATTGTTTTTCCACCGTGGTGGTCAGGTTTGCCATGCTGGTACCGGAACCGCTGGCACTGTCTCCTGCATCTGCTGCCACCTCTTCCATGGTACCCGCATCAAAAACGGAAACATTGGTAAAGTTCATTCCCTTTACCGACCTTGCAATAAGGTTTTTAATGGCTTCCGCATTCTTTTCGGAAAGACTCTGTCCCTCCTCCATGGTCACCACCACACTGGCACTGGCCTGTACCGGATTCTCATCCTCATGGCATAGGGTCTGATCCGTTCCCTCGGCAATGGTCACCTTGATGTCCCTGCACCCATCAAAGAGGCGAATGGTCGCCCCAAACGATCCTGTAAATCATACAGGGTATATTGTTTTTATCGGACCTCGGTGGTCATAAGACCGGAGTTTCTGATATACATGTCGTAAGCAAATCCCGACTTCGGGTAGCCCTTGACAAAAAGCTGCTGCTTTTCAAGGTATCCACAGACTCGGAGGGTACCTTTTAAGGCTCCGGACTCTTCCGTCATAGAGATAGGGGACATTCTGTTCCTGCAAAAGAGAAAACAATCTGCTAGCCTCTCCTGACTTAAGGAAGAGAACAGGGTCTCGATATTCGGTTTTCTGCCCTCTTGCTAAGAGGAAGACGGCAACGGCACAACCACTACGGTAATTCCCGCAATGATGCCTAGTAATTTTTGATTTAGCAGACAGATTCTGCCACATTTCCTTGAGCTTTTGCACCTGCAAACTCTCCTATTCCTGATCCTTATAAATTGATCTTCATCAATTCATTATAGCCTTCCAACGCCTTATTTCTGAGTGATACCAATAAATCCAAACTGATTTGCGCCTTCGCCTCGCAATGGGTAAGCTGTGGGCATCGGATAGTTGTCCTGTAGCCAGGAGATACTGTTTGTTTTCCACATCCAGCTGGCTGGTCTTTACATTGTCAATGGCGGAACGAAACACGTCCTAAAAAGTCTTGCGCCTTTCTGTTCCTCCTACCTGAGTTCCCTGGTCAATGCTCCCTACACTTCCAATCTTCCAAGATGATAAGGGACTGATGAAATCTGAAACGTTCATCCTTTTTCCTCCTAAATACAGTAAACGCGGATTCACTTCTTAGCTCTTCCCTGAACACTTATGGGAAAATCTTATTTTCCTCAAAAGGAAAAAATAAGCACAAGAACTGAATTTACGATTTTTAATATTAAATCCATGGTACTATAACAAACTGTTTCCGTAATGACAAGTCTCTGTTTTTTTCCCTTTTTTCCTGAAAATCTTCGCATTTTTCTTATGAAAAAGGAAGGAAAAACTTAATTTATAAAAAGCTGCTTGTCCCTTTTACATTTTTATCATGAAAATAGACAAATTCTCCCCAAATAAAGCTGGGAAAATTTGTTCATTCTTTTTGCCATTCTTTTTTCATATCTACTCCTTTTCTTAGTTAGAGCAAGGAAAAATAAGGCCTTCCTCCTTTTCCCCTGTTCTTTCCGTCCGTATACGTCCAAAGGCTTTTCTTTTTTCCCTTATTTTTCCAAAGCCTTAAAGACGCTCCTCTTCTTTTTCCAAGAGGAAACTCCCTTCTTTTTCCAAGAGGAGTTTGCCTGTATATTCTTATAACAATACCGCTATTATATAGAAGATATCTTTTTATTTCTACATAATGAACTATTTTTCTTTACTTCCCATCCGGTTCTGCCTACTATGGCTTTTATGCCCGAGGAGGAGAATTGTTAAACCTGAATACGGGAAATCATCTCCTTCAGAGAAGCTGCATTCTCATTCAGAGTCCTGACTGGAAGCGGAGCTTTCTCGGAGGTGGCACTGTTTTGCTGTACCACCTTGGAAACCTCTTCCAATCCCTTACTTACTTCAGAAATAGATTTCGCATCCGTTACCATGGAACCGGCACTTCGCTTACCATTTCTTTACTTTTCTCAGAGCCGTCCATAACGTCTCCCAGTGTCTTTGCGGCGTGATCCACGATATTTACACCTCTTTTTCACCGCATTGATGGTGCTCTCAATCAGAACAGAGGTCTCTGCAGCTGCATCCGCGGACTTTCCTGCCAAGTTTCTAACCTCATCCGCCACCACGGCAAAGCCCTTCACTGTAAACCCCGGCTCTTGCCGCCTCAATGGCTGCATTTAATGCCAGAAATATTGGTCTGAAAGCAATGTCATCAATAGCCTTGATGATACGCTCTACCTGATTGGACTTATCCTCGATTTCCTCCATAGCCAGGAGCATCTCGCCCATCTGCTGGTTTTCATCGGAAATCTTCTCGAAACCTCTCCGAAATAGCTTTCTATATTGCCCGCCTTCTGTGCCTGGGCGCTGATTCTGTGGAAAGCGCATAAATGCTGGCACTTAACTCCTCCAAAGTGGAGCCTGCTCTGTAGCCCCCTGAGAAAGCGCTACGGAACCGTTGGCAATCTGCTCGGAACTGACTCAACATCCGCCGCCACCTGATTGATGGAGCCGAAAAACATTCTTCAAGTTCTGTTAATTTCCTATAGGACTGTAAAATGCTGGCATAATCCGCCACATACATATTTTCATCCATGGACTGTACCGCAAAGTCTTTTTGCTCATCTCGGATAAAACCGCACAAATGTCGGTACTAATCTTCTTCAATCTCCGGACAGAGCAGAGAAGTCGTCCACCATCTCTCCCAGCTCGTCGCTGCCGATATACTCTTATTGAAAAGCAATATTTAAATGACTGCTCAGGCATTCTTTTTGATTGCCTTTGGAAACCGTACCGATTCTTCCGGTAATATCTTTTGCAGCTTCAGAAAGGCAAAGACACAAAGAAGAATTACGATGACAAAGACCACGCCCTAAAAGCAAAGCTTTCCCTAGACCGCATATCCTTGGCCTCCTGAATCTTCGCTTCAGAGTGCTCATCGGAAAGCTTTTCCCACAGCGGAAAGTGCGGATACAAAGTTCTCGGAGGTTACCGCATTGAAGCCCTGTTGATAGAAGCAATCGCTCCTGCCGTGTCCCCCTTTATCCAGCATATCCAGAAGGGCATAGCTGTCCTTCTCCAAAAAGCATCCATTGCCGTGGAAAAGGTTCTCTAATAAAGGTCTTATCCTCCAGTGTATTTTTCCAGTTTGGAAAGCCTATCCCGCATATCCTTAAAACGACTGTCAAAATCCTCTCTGCTCCTTTTACCGGATTGTTGGCAGGATCATACATGGCCAAAAGTAAACGCTTATTGATACTCTGGATATCCTTTCGCATACTCATCTGAGACTTCATGTTGTCATACTCAATCTGCACAAAGTCATTCACCATCATGTCACTCATTTTCAAAAATGAAATTGTGCCGTCGATTAAGAGTGTAACCATAATCGTCATGAGAACCAGTGTAAAAAATAAACTTACTACGCAACTTCATATCCTTATAAGACATACTTCTTCTCCCTTTACTTCTTCCTTGTCTTTTCTCTTTCTTCCAAAAAGAGTTTTTAGAATCAATGCGGCAATGTTGTCCTTATAAAATCTTTCCGGATGCTCACCAAAATATTTCCTTTTGCTCCAGCTCAGAGGGTTTTCAGGCTGACCATCAAAACCATGGTGCCCCTCCGGGATTCTTTTGCCAGGAAAAAGTCTTCCTTGCAAAATTCACTTTCCCTTAATCCTTTTGTTCTTTGCAAAAGCGGAAA